>Ga0213875_10000120_pt1 | contig 88115 bp, 62 predicted proteins | sample BarmaccomBMRX_R8_FD_160105 | JGI IMG/M metagenome (GOLD analysis project Ga0213875, IMG submission 160105) | Root-associated microbial communities from Barbacenia macrantha in rupestrian grasslands, the National Park of Serra do Cipo, Brazil - RX_R8 | ecosystem: Host-associated > Plants > Roots...
AACCGTCGCAGCTACGCCCGCTCCCAGACCCAATGCACCGGCTACGACGTGCTCACACGCCGTTCCGTGCGTGAAAAAATAACCACGTCCGCCTCTTGACTTAACGGACATCAGAGGATGACGGTGGAGCGGTTTGAATGCTACGCCGCGCCGCGCAGCTTCTCGGCCTGCGCCTCGAGGAGCACGAAATCGTAACGCACGACGTTGAACGGAGTTGCAACGCTCTCGCCCGTGGGCGCGCGGCCCGCCGGCTTGCGCTCGAAATCGACGATCAGCTCCTTCTTCACGCCGTACACAACGTCGGTTTCGATATAGGGATCGCCGTTGCGGAAGAGATGCGTGACGACGCCGTTGTAACCCCGCGCCTTTACTTCGAAGTGCACGTGCGCCGGGCGCATGTGGGAAATTTTCGTGCGGTTCATCAGTTCGCCGACGGTGCCGTCCATCGGGATGGTGTAGCCGATCGGCGCCACGGTCTGGATGACGTATTTGCCGTCCGGGCCGGTGCGGTAGACGCCGCGCATCCACGGCCCGGTCACGTCGCGCTGGGCCTCGTAGAGACCCTCGCCGTCCGTCTGCCACACGTCGAGCACGGCGCCGGCGAGCGGCTTGCCATCGAGGCCGCGCACGGTGCCGGTGATGAACAGCGGCTCGCCCGGCGCGCCCTCGGTCATGTTTTCGCCGTTGCCGCGCTCCGGCGCGTCGGCGACGTGGAACGGGCCTTCGACAGTCGTCGGCGTCGCGCCGGTCGGCACGCGATGGTTGATGGCGTCGACCAGCATGCTCACGCCCAGCACGTCGGAGGCGAGGATGAACTCCTGGCGCTTCTCCGTGCACATCTTGCCGGTGCGGGTGAGCCAGTCGATGGTCTTGAACCATTCCGCGCCGGTCGGCTCGACCTCGCGCACGAAGGCATGCAGGTGCTTGATCGCCGACTGCATGATCTGGCGCAGTCGCGGATCGGGGATCTCCTGCCAGCGTTCCAGCACGACGTCCGTCAGGTTCTGTTCCGTCACATGGGCCATGGTTTTCTCCGAGGCAGGCGAAATCGCGGATTGGCGTGCAATTTACCCGGCCGGGCCGCCGCGGCAACACCCGAATCCCGCATGGCCGCTGTTCCCGGGTTGCGCGTAATATGGGCCTCATCGCCCGACATCGCCACGCAGGAGGCAAGCGCATGCCCGCCTATTGGGTCGCCCGTTCGAAAATCAACGATCCCGTCGAGTATAAGAAATACACCGATCGCCTGCCGCCGATCTTCGCGCGCTACGGCGCCAAAATCCTCGCCCGCGGGGGCCGCTATCAGCTGATGGAAGGGCCGGACAAGTTCCAGCGCTTCGTGGTGATCGAGTTTCCGACCTTCGACCAGGCGGTCGCCTGCTTCACTTCCCCCGAATACGAGGACGCCGCGGCATTCCGGCGCAGCGGGGCCGGCGAGGTCGAAACCATCATCGTCGACGGCGGCGATGCTACGAAGTAACTAAACTCGGAGTGCTAACCATGCTGCCGATCCCCCTTGGCGGGCGCGTGCGGTTTGGGCATAAAACATCGATAAAAATCGCCACACGGGAGGAATCCTCATGTTTCGACTGCGCAGTCCTCGGGCGTTCATCTGGCTCGCCGCGCTGATTGTCGCTGCGGCTTCCGCGCTCCTGTTCCAGGGACCGGCACGCACGCAATCGGCCGAGCCGATCAAGATCGGCTTCGGCATGGCGCTTACCGGGCCGCTCGCGCCCAATGGCAAGTCGGCGCTGCTGGCGATCAAAATCTGGGAGGAGGACGTCAATGCCAAGGGCGGGCTGCTCGGCCGGCCGGTCAAGCTCATCTATTATGACGATCAGAGCAGTCCGCCGACGATCCCGGGCCTCTATACGAAGCTGCTCGACGTCGACAAAGTCGATCTGATCACCGGCGGCTATGCCACCAACATGCTCGCGCCGGCGATGCCGGTCGTGATCCAGCACAACAAGATGTTCATCGGGCTGCTGGGTCTCGCGGTCAACAGCGAGTTCAACTACCCGAACTATTTCTCGATGGCTCCGACTGGGGGCACCGATTCCAAAGCATCCATCACCAAGGGCTTCTTCGACGTGGCGGCGGCGCAGAACCCGAAGCCGCAAACCTTGGCGATCGCGTGGGCCGACGCGGAATTTGCACACAACTGCCGCGACGGCGCGCTCGCGAACGCCAAGGGGCCGGGCTTCAAGGTCGTCTACGACCGCAACTATCCGCCGGCTACGACCGATTTCGCGCCGATCGTGCGCGCGATTCAGGCCACCAACGCCGACCTGGTGGTCATCTGCTCTTATCCGCTCGACTCGGTCGGCATGGTGCGGGCGGCGAACGAAGTCGGGTTGCGGCCGAAGATGATGGGCGGCGGGATGGTCGGCCTGCAGGCGACCGTCTTCAAGACTCAGCTCGGCCCGCTGCTCAACGGCATCGTGAACTACGATTTCTGGCTACCGGTACCGAAGATGGACTTCCCTGGCGTTGCCGACCTGATGAAGAAGTATCAGGCGCGCGCCGGCGCCGAGGGCGTCGACCCGCTCGGCTATTACATGGCGCCGTTCGGCTATTCTCAGTATCAGGTGCTGGGCCAGGCGATCGACGCCACCAAGAGCCTCGACGACCAGAAGCTCGCCGATTACATCCGCAAGACCACGTTCCATACCGTGCTCGGCGACATCGCGTTCGGCTCCAACGGCGAATGGGCGCAGGCGCGCGTGCTCCAGGTGCAGTTCCAGAACATCAAGGGCAACGACGTCGGCCAGTTCAAGGACATCTCGACCCAGGTCGTGGTCACGCCGGACGAGTATAAATCCGGCAACCTGATCTTCCCGTACGAAAAGGCGAAGTGACGCGAAGCGTCATTCCGCATCCGCGGGCGAAGCCCGCGAGTCCGGAATCCATGAACACAGGCCATGCAAAACTGGCTCGGCCCGTGTTCATGGGTTCCGGGCTCGCCGCTTCGCGGCGCCCCGGAATGACGTCACAGTCCCAAATAGAACTTCCGGATCAAATCGTTATTGTTGAGTTCGGCGGCGGAGCGGCCCTCGAAGGCGATGCGCCCGTGCACGATGACATAGCCGCGATCGGCGATACGGATCGCCTGGGTGAAATTCTGCTCTGCCATCAGCACGGTGAGGCTGTAGCTCGTTTTCAATTCTTGTATTTTATCGATGGTGCGGCTCACCAGGATCGGCGCGAGACCGACCGATGGCTCGTCGATCAGCAGGATGCGCGGCGCGAGCATCAGCGCGCGCCCGAGCGCGAGCATCTGCTGTTCGCCACCCGAAAGACTCCCGGCGAGCTGATGGCGCCGCTCCAATAATCGGGGGAACGCCTCGAAGCAGAACTCGAGGTTCTGTTTGATGCGCGCGCGCGCGGTTCTGCGGAACGCGCCGAGCAGCAGATTCTCCTCGACCGTGAGCTTGGGAAACAGGCGGCGGCCTTCCGGCACCAGCGCGATGCCGAGATCGACGATCTCCTCGGTCGAGCGGCCGACGAGGTCATGCCGCGTGCCGTCGATCGTGACCGTCACCGAGCCGGCGCTCGGCCGCACCATGCCCATGATGCACTTGATGAGCGTGCTCTTGCCGTTGCCGTTGGTGCCGAGCAGCACCACGGTCTCGCCGGCGTTGATGGTGAGCGACACGTCCTCGAGCACGCGCACGGCGCCGTAGGCGGCATGCACTCCTTCGACCGCGATGCTACTGGCCAAGGTAGGCCCTCTCGACTTCGGGATCGCGGATCACGTCCTGCGGCTTGCCGTCGGCGATCTTCTTGCCCGAGACCAGCACCACCAGCCGCTGCGAGAAGCTCATGACCGCGCGCATGATGTGCTCGATCAGGATGATGGTGATGCCGCGCTGATTGAGCTGGTCGAGCAGCTTGAGGATGTCCTCGATCTCGGAATGCGACAGGCCGGCCATGGCTTCGTCGGCGATCAGCAGCTTCGGGTCGGCCCCCATGGCGCGCGCCAGCTCGAGCTTGCGCATTTCCACCTGGGTGAGATCGCGGGGCAGGCGCCGCGCCTTCGCGTCGAGCCCGACGAGCCGGAGCAGTTCGCCGCAGCGGTTCTCGATCTCGGCCGCGGTGAAGTGCGAGCCGCGCCGCATGTTCGCGGAATAGATCAGCGGGATGCGCAGGTTATCGGCGAGCGAAAGGCTGGTGAACGGGCGCGGTAGCTGAAAGCTGCGCGCCATGCCGAGCCGGGTGCGCTGATGCGCGGTCATGCCGTTGACGTTGGTCCCGTCGAATCTGACCACGCCGCTCTCGTTGTGAAGCGCGCCGCACAGGCAGTTGACGAGCGTGCTCTTGCCCGAGCCATTGGGGCCAATGAGACCGAGCCGCTCGCCCGGCGCGACCGCGAGGCTCACGCCGTCGAGCGCGACGAAGCCGCCGAAGCGTTTGCTCAGATCATCGACTTCGAGGAGCGGCGCCATCGCGGTCACCCCTTCCCGCGCACGAATAGCGGCCGCACCAGGCCGACGAGCCCGTTTGGCGCGACGATCACGAAGCCGACGAGCAGCAGCCCGACGATGAGCAGGCTCACCGCCGAGGAGATCGTCACGGTGACCCATTGCTGCAAGGTGCCGAGCAGCACGGCGCCGATGAGCGGACCGATCCAGGTGGTGGTGCCGCCGATCACTGGCATGGCGATGCTGTTGACCGCGTAGGCGAGGTTGAATCCCGACGCCGGGTCGAGATAGCCGACGTAGTAGGGCAGGGGAGCGCCGGCCATCCCCATCAAAGCCCCCGACAGCGTCGTGGCGATGAGCTTGAGACGCAGGGTGGGCACGCCCGAGGCTTCGGCGGCGATCTCATCGTCCCGGATCGTGGCGAAGCCGTAGCCCAGGCGTGAACGCTCGATCAGCCGCGCGACCGCGACGGAGATAACGGCAAGCACGAGCATGACCAGGAACAGATACTGGATGTAGCTGCCGACGAGCGGCGCCGACGGCGGCCTGATCACATAGGCCCCGCGCGAGCCGCCGACATAGTCCCAGTTGGTGATGATGGTCTGAATCACGACGGCGAGCGCCAACGTCGCGATCGAAAAGAACGCGCCGCGCAGGCGCAATGTGAGATAGCCGATGCCGAGCCCGACCACGGCCGAGACCGCCCCGCCGATGACGATCAGCTCCGGCATCGACATGGGGTAGATGCGGCTCGTCACCAGCAGCTTATGCAGCGCGACAGTCGTATAGGCGCCGATCGCGAACAGCGCCGCGGTACCGAAGTTCACGTAACCGCAGTAGCCGCCGAGGATGTTCCAGGCGGTCGAGAGCACGATGTATTGCAGCACCACGTAGCCGGCGAAGAAGAAATAGTCGTTCTGGATGAAGCGCGAGAGCGCGAACAGCGCCGCGCCGGCGACGGCCAGAATGAGGGTGAATAGCCAAGAACGCATTAGGAGCCTGTCTCGAAATTGGATGGGGGCTGCGCCGGCCGCTTTTGGCCGATCCGGCAGGAGCCGATCGCAGGCCGTACCGGGGAGTACGGACGAGATCGGCGACGAACCGGGCGGCCAAAAGCGGCCGGCCCGAAGGGTTGCGGCGCGAAGGCTGCCTGATGCGTCGAAAAGCTCGCCGATACTCCCCGGTATCGGCTTCGCTTTTCTCCTGTCATGCAGCCTTCGCTCCGCAACGCAGCCTCCATCGAATTGCGAGACAGGCTCCTTATCGCCCGAGGATGCCGGCCGGTCGGAAAGCCAGGGTGAGCAGCAGAAATCCGAACGAGACCGCCGGCGCCCACGACGGACCGTAGAAGGTCGCCGTGATGCTTTCGACGATGCCGAGCAGCATCGCCGCGATCACCGTGCCGGGAAGGCTGCCCATGCCGCCCATCACGCAGATGGCGAACACACGACCGATGTAGTCGCGCCCGACCGATGGTTCGACCGGCTGGATGACGATGAGGAAGGCGCCTGCGAGCGACGTCGTGGCGATCGAGATGGCAAAAGCGGTGCGTTTGATGCGGATCGGATTGACCGCCATCAGGCGCAGCGCTTCCTGGTCCTGCGCCACCGCCATGATGGCGCGACCGGTGAAGGTACGGGTGAGATAGATCTGCAGCAGCAGGATCAGCAGCAGCGACACCAGGCACGGAATGAGCATGCGCAGCGGCAGGTCGACAAACCCGAAGTGCAGGGTCGGCCCGATGTAGATCGCGTTGACGTAACGGTAGTCGACGCCGAACACGAGGATCAGCACGACCTCGGTGATGAACAAGAGGCCGAAGAAGAAGGCGAGGCCGCGCAGAGCCTCCTGGCCGCGCCGCTCGAACGAGACGTAGTAGACCTGATAGACGACGGCACCGAGCGCGTAGAACGCCGGCAGGATGGCGATGCTGGTGAGGATGGGATCGAGGCCGAACTGGGAATTGACGATGTAGGCGATATACGAGCCGAGGATGATGAAGGCCGGGTGGGCGATGTTGACGATGTCGAGAATGCCGAAGGCGATCGAGATGCCGGAAGTCACGGCGGCGTAGAAGCCGCCGAGCAGGAGCCCGGCGATGATCGCATTGATCAGCAGGTCGATGGGAAAGCTCATGCGCGGCCTGGCGTGGGCGTTCGGGATCGCGCGCCCGGCGGCAGCGCCGCGGTCGCGCCCGAAGGCCTCATCCCCATGCGTTCCCCCGTTATTTTGCGCTCTTGTACCATGGCGCCCGGGTAGCGCCAGCGGCTTCTGAGCGTAGCCCGGATGGAGCGAAGCGAAATCCGGGATCGTTCGTCCCGCATTGCGCTGCGCTCCATGCGGGCTACAAAGTAAGCATGCCCGACCCCACCCGCCTTTCCATCAACCAAATCTGCGTGCTGCCGCAGTGGTCGCTGGCGCAGGCGATCGAGGGACTCGCGCGGCATAGCGTGCCGGCGATCAGCGTCTGGCGCGAGAAGCTTCATGAGATCGGCCTCGCCGAGGCGAGGAGGCGCATCGACGGCACCGGGCTTGCGGTGTCGGGCCTGTGCTTTGCCGGGCTCATCTCGTCGGCGGACCCGGCGGAAGCCGCGAAGGCGCGCGATGACGTGCGCCGCGCGATCGACGAGGCGGCCGGGATCGACGCAGCGTGCCTCGTGTTTCTTTCCGGCGGCGTCGATGCGCGCGACAAGGACCTCGCGGCGACCCGCGCGCGGGTGCTCGACGGACTTGCGCAGCTCGAGGACCACGCGCGCGGCGCCGGCGTTGTCATCGCCATCGAGCCGCTGCATCCGATGGCCTGCGTGACGCGCTCGGTGCTCACCACGCTGAAACTCGCCAACGACTGGTGCGACGCGCTCGGCGCCGAGGACGTGTTCGGCATCACGGTCGATGCCTATGTGACCTGGTGGGATCCGGAGCTGCCGCAACAGATCGCGCGCGCCGGCAAGCGCATCCGCGCGTTTCATGTGAGCGACTGGCTCACCGACACGCAGGACCTGCGCCTCGACCGCGGCATGCCGGGCGATGGCGTCATCGAGCTGCCGGCGATCCGCCGCATGGTCGAGGCGGCGGGCTACAGCGGCCACGTCGAGGTCGAGATCATGTCGGCGCGCAATTGGTGGAAGCGCGACCCCGACGACGTGGTGCGCACGATCAAACAGCGGTTTGTCACGGAAGTTTGATGCCGGGCAACAAACATAACCGTCATCCTGAGGAGCTCGGCGCGAAGCGCCGACCGTCTCGAAGGATGGCAACAAACACCGAGCGCGCTGCCATGCTTCGAGACGGTCGCGCGCAAGCGCGCATAGCCGCCGCTCTGCGGCGGCGTTCTTCCCTACTAAGAACGGCGGCCGAAGGCCGCCTATGCTCCTCAGGATGACGGTAGAGTTTGTTGCATGAATCTCGCGCTGTGGCTTGAGCGGGCGGGCCGGGGCCAGCGCGAGCGGCCGGCCGTCGGCCACGGCACGCGCGTGGTTCTCCCCTATGGCGCGCTTGCCGCCCGCGCGGCGCGGCTTGCCGGCGCCTTGCGCGACCGGCACGGGCTCAAGCCCGGTGACCGCGTCGCCATCGCGGCGAATAACGCGCCCGCGTATGTCGAACTGCTCTACGGCGTGTGGCACGCCGGGCTCGCCGCCGTGCCTGCGAACGCCAAGCTGCACGGCCGCGAGTTCGGCTACATCCTCGAGCATTCCGGCGCGCGCGTGTGTTTCGCCTCCGCCGGCCTCGATGCGGAAATCGCCCCGCATGCACCCGCGAGCCTCGAGCGGCTGATCACGGTCGGCGGCGCCGAATACGAGAGGCTGTTCGCGGCCGATCCGATCGCCTGCGTGCCGCGCGCGGGAGACGATCTCGCCTGGCTGTTCTACACCTCCGGCACCACCGGCCGCCCCAAGGGCGCGATGCTCACTCACCGCGTGCTCGCGGTCGCGAGCCACGCGTATTTGGCCGAGGTCGATCCGACCGCGCCGGGCGAGCCGATTTTGCACGCCGCGCCGATGAGCCACGGGTCCGGCCTCTACATCATGGGCAACCTCGCGCGCTGCGCCGTCAACGTGGTGCCGGAATCGGGCGGCTTCGAGCCCGAGGAAATCTTTCGTTTGTTCGATGCGTGGCCGAGAAGCTCGATGTTCGCCGCGCCCACCATGGTCAAGCGGCTGATCGACTGCCCGGCCGACTGCAACGAAACAAACATCCGCACCATCGTGTTTGGCGGCGCGGCGATGTATGTGGAAGACGCGCTCACCGCGCTCGACCGCTTCGGCCCGCGCTTTGCGCAAATCTACGGCCAGGGCGAAAGCCCGATGACCATCACGGTGCTGCCCAGGGAGGACATCGCCGCGCGCGAGCATCCGCGCTGGCGCGAGCGCCTCGCCTCGGCGGGGCGGCCGTTCGCCTGCGTCGACGTGATGGTGACGGACGAGGACGACCGGCCGCTGCCGCCCGGCGAGACCGGCGAAATTCTCTGCCGCGGCGACAGCGTGATGGCGGGCTACTGGCGCGATCCTGAGGCGAGCGCGCGCACCTTGCGCGGCGGCTGGCTGCACACCGGCGACGTCGGCGCGCTCGATGAGGACGGCTATCTCACGCTCAAGGACCGTTCGAAGGACGTCGTCATCTCCGGCGGCTCCAACATCTACCCACGCGAGATCGAGGAGGTGTTGCTCACCCACCCCGGCGTGCGCGAGGTCTCCGTGATCGGCCGGCCCGACCGCGAGTGGGGCGAGGTCGTGGTCGCCTACGTGGTGGGCGAGGCCGGCGCCAAGGACCTCGACGCGCTCTGCCTGGGTGCCGTCGCGCGCTTCAAGCGGCCCAAGGACTATGTCTTCGTCGCGGCGCTGCCGAAGAACAACTATGGCAAAATCCTCAAGACCGAGCTGCGGGAAATGGACGCGACGCGGAGCAAATAACACTTGGTAGTCATGGCGGCGCCGCGGCAGATCGAGCGGCTTCGAACGAAGCTTCGGGCGCTGGCCTCGCAGCCTCATCCTCCGAATTAACAGGGAAATACAGGCCGTCGTCGTCTGTCGCGCGAGGCTGGGCGGCAACGGGCGAGGGTTCGCCGGCCGCGCCGGCAGTCGCGTCGTTCGAATTAACAGGGAAATATAGGTCGTCGGCCGGACCGGCGGGTTCGGATGAAACTTCCGACGCACCCGCGTTGTCAGCCTCGTCGTCCGAATTAACAGGCAAATGCAGGCCGTCGGCGGGGCGGCCGGGTTGCGATGGCGCTTCGGATGCGTCTGGACCAGCGGTCTCCGCATCCGAATTAGCAGGGAAATACAGGCCGTCGTCGTCTGCCACGCTCGGCTCGGCGGCAACCGGCGAGGTTTCGCCGGGCGCGCCGGAAGTCTCGCCATCCGAATTAACAGGGGAATACAGGCCCTCGTGGTCCGCCGGGGCGGGCGTCGGCTCTTCATCGTCAGCAAACGGGTCCTCGCCGCGGGCAATCGCAGCGTCCAGCGGATCGGGCGGACCGACCTGGCGCGGCAGCATGCTCGGGTGGGTCTCGCCCCGGATCTGCCTTCCAACTCGCTCGCGGTCGCGCATCTGCGCGATGCGGTCGGCGACGCGGGCCATTCGGTCGACCGCCCCGAGCATGGGAGAAAACTCGCGCACCGTGATTTCGCCGCACCCGAATGACTCGATCACCATGTCCAAGGCGGCCTGGGCGTCGGCGGAGCAGGTGATCCGCGGCAGTTCGAGCGCAAGCGCGCGGCTGTTCCCGCCCGGCCGCACCCATTCCGCGCATATCCGCATAGCGGCCGCATTGCCGACGCCGGCGAGGGAGATGATCCGCTCGACTGCCCTCTCCGCCCGCGCCGCGAGTTTCTCCTCCCGTTCGAGGGTCTTCTTGTTGCGGGCGCCGAGCGGCCGGCCGGCGGGATTGCCGCTTTGTCCGGGCTGGAAACGCATGGGATATCTCCTCGGTAAATCGTTTGCGTGTGTCGACTTAATCTACGAAGAATGATTTGTCAACTTTTTTACGCCAAAAATCGCCGCATCTCTGTGCTTCAAGAATGCGATCTATCGCAGGAGCTTACGCCAGAAATTATTCATATCAATACCCATTATTCCAATCCGTTGTGAGGCGCCAACCCCGGAGCAAAGGTCGCGCGTCGCGTTGTGTCGGGACGGTAAAAGCCGTGGGCTTCCATTTTGCCGCCGCAACGCCAACATCCCGGCCATGGATCAGCCGACTCCGCGCCCCACCAGACGCTGCCCGATCTGCGGCAAGCCGGCGCTGCACCGCTTCCGGCCGTTTTGCTCGAAGCGCTGCGCTGACATCGACCTCAACCGCTGGCTTTCCGGCCGCTACGCTATTCCGGTGGTCGAAGAGGATGCGACCGCGCGCGGCGATGGCGAGGAGGACGCGTAGCCACGTAGCCCGCATGAGCGAAGCGAAATGCGGGGCCGCCGCACGATACGTGGACCGATCCCGGATTTCGCTGCGCTCATCCGGGCTACGGGTGGACTTCCCGAACCCTTTCCCCCTATAACCGCGCCCGCTTTACCAGCCCTCGCTTAACGGCGCGGGCCGGCGCCCAGGTAGCTCAGTTGGTAGAGCACGTGACTGAAAATCACGGTGTCGGTGGTTCGATTCCGCCCCTGGGCACCACCCTCGAGCTCAAGCTCGGGGCACCTGGTTTCAAGCTACGGAGATTTTCAAACGCGTCTCCAAACAACGTCTGGTCGTTACTCTCCAATGTGAAAAACTTCACACTTCCGATAAGTTGTTCTTGTCGAGACCATGGATTGCGGTAACACTTCGAATGTTAAATCGGACTGGGGACGGTTGAACGAGCAACAAACTATCTGAGCTAAGTGTTCGATTCGCTGGTGGGGCTGAGGCACACTCGCGTCTTCCGGATCGCGATTCCGCGATCCTTTGATATATATATGCAGGAGAATATATCGAATTCTCCAAAGAGACAATGATAAAAGCTTGCATGCCATAGAATTGCACGCGATACTCCGACCCGAAGAAAACCTTCAGCTGGTGTGACCCATGACTGCTGTTGTGACAATGGACATATTTTCAGGCCGCCCCAATCCGACTTGGGAGCTATCGGATCGGCAAATTGAGCAACTTCGTCAGCTCATTGATCGCGTCCCGGAGAGGAGCCTTCTCAGGTCACCCGCGGTGCGAGGCGGCCTGGGGTATTTGGGATTTCGTATTGACTCTGCGCGCGAGCGCCTTGAGCCTACGATCGTCGTATCGGATGGGATCATTGATCTTGAGCGTTTTGTCCCGAGTAAACTTGACCGAGGCCGCGCCGTCGAACGCTTTCTCCTGGCTTCGGGCCGGGGTGTGCTTGAATCGCACATTATTGAACACGTTGAGAAAAAATTGGAGGAGGCTTTTCGGTCTATCGAACCGGACGTACATATCTTGTACCCTGTTCCGTATGATCCGGGAAAATGGAACAATGATCCGAATATTCAAACCAACAATAATTGCTACAATTATGCGAACGATATAATCACAAATACGCGAGCGCAGCCTGGCCTAGGTTCCGGCCTGATGTACACCTCATATGACTGCGGCAACGTAGGAGCTGCAAGCGTGCGCGACGGCCTGGTCGTTACCGGAAAACCTTCAACAACGCCCATCGTGGGGCATTACGTAGCGTTGGTCAGTTGGCCTGCGACCGACTATCATTGGTACCGATTGGATGATAACGCCTATTGGTCTCATAAAAGAGGATCAGCTCCAGCCAAAAATGTCGACGAAAGCGGGAATGCAATTGCCGATCCTGAAGTTTGTGACCGCGACGGTTATACGGACTTTTGCGGTTATTATCTGAGCGACCCCGTCAAAGTCACGATCGCCTGAAGCGAGATGCGGATTAGCTTTGCGGTTCCGCTCCGCCTCGCGAACCCATTCGGATCGGTTGTGGTAATACGTTTGTAGATTGTAAGGAGAAAGCGGTGCGCACAGTTCGGGCGCGAAGTCAATTCTCACGAAAGACCTTTTGCCGCTCCACGGCTTCGGCAGGCACTGGTCGCATGACTTGTTCCGCAATCCGGGTCGGACGATCGCGATTCTTGCAAGTCTGTCCCAGCCATGATCGCGGCGCCTCGAGCATGATGCCCAAAGTTGGTGCGGGCTTTCGGAAAACGTCACACACCAGCAACTCAAATCTAATGGCGGCTGAAAGAAAGCCCTCGATACAACCGTTGTAGCGAGAATTTCTTCTCATCGCTTCCTCAAATTCAAGTCGTGAAATCTGTGGATTTGTCGTTTTTCCGGAGAACCGACGATTGAACAACGCCTGCGGGCGCTATTGACTTTACATCTTGGGTCGCAAGGGGCAAGGGCGTGGCGGACGATCGTGATTTGACGGATGAGGGCGGCGAAGCCTCCGATTCCGTGGACTTCTCCAATTCGGATCCGGTGCTGACTTTCACGCGCCGGGACGTTCTCATTGGCGGCGCTTCATCGCTTATTGCAAGTCAGGCGCCCGCGGCACAGCAGCCGGCCCCGTATTTGGACGTGGCATATGAGGATGGCACACGTCAGGGCTTGGTCATCGCCTGGGTGGAGCCCGCGCCGGCTGCCAAACGCACTGGAATTGCTCCCCAGGACAAGCGCTACGAGTGGCGCCTGCGCGCCGCGACGTTCACCGAGCCAAACCTGCCCAATGGGAACGGCCGTTTTGTTCTGCGGCGGACCCAAGGAGGATGGCGCGCCGATATTGCGCGTTGCGTGTTTCCAGGGGGCTATCTATTCGGGTTGATGATCGATCTCACCTGGGATCCGTCTTTGGAAAACAAGCCGCCAACCCTCACCTTCACTATCTTGCGTCCAGACAAGAACATCTCATTGCGGGTTGACGACCTACGTGCGTTTCTAATGGTCGGGAACAGCAAAGCGGCAGGGGCTGTCAATGAAATTGCCGGGCCGATTAACAAGGCACAGGTTTCGGCGCTAACCCAGCGGCTGTTCGGCGAGACATTCGAATCCGCTAAAGCCAATGACGTTCAACTCGTGTTTCATCACGGCGGCTATTGGATTTTGCGGGCCGGGCACCAGACAAAAGACGGAACCGAGACACCTGCCCAAAAGCAAAACCGTTTCGCGGCCTTGTCCGCCGAAGGTATTTCAATTCGGTTCAAGGAAGTATTTTTCACCGTATTCTCCGGCGGCACCGGCGGCAACGAGGCCGCGGTCGCATTTCAGCTCAACCCGAAAGCGAGCGATAGCGAACAGGAGGATGTACGCGCGCTGTTCGCAGGCGACGATGCGCCGCCCGCGCCGGAAAGTTCAAAGCTACCAGCAAATAAATCGACCGAAGGGTCGCCCAATCGCGCTCCCGTCGTCGTCGCTCCGGCAGCGCAGACGCAGGTGCAAAGGAATGCGGCAGCCCGTTCGGCGACGACGCCCACAGATGCTCGTGCAGCGGCGCGGGTGGCTGCGGATACGAAGGCCTTCGGTCCTCGGGTGCTTTACGGGCTGGTACGGCACGGCCTCGCGACGCCGGCGCAAGCGAAGGCGACGCCCGGCGATGTCTGGAGCGGCACGATAACGCTTGGAAAGGGACCAGGCGGCGAGAGCGCAAGTATCACGCTGCATGACGACGAAGGTCCATGTTTCTTGGGTTGGCGCAATGCGAGCGATGGGAATCCCGTGTTCGCCATGCGAGCGCCGATGTCGCTCGCGGTGCGACGGGAGAGTGGCGCGATTCCAAGTCAGTTCGAGCCCCTGAGCGGTCAATTGTGGCGCGCCCGCGACGACGACTACGCAGTGCGGATCGTTGCGGCGCTTACGCCGACGCAGCGGGACATGACGGTCGACACGCGGTTCGGCCCGTTTACGACTGCGCCGTTGCCGGCGCTTCCGCCGCGCCCCGGGGTTCACGCGCGCGTGCCGCCCATCCGGGTCGGGGGGACCGGGCCGAGAGACGACCGCAGCCTCAATCATTTCGCGGCCCCGCTCGCGTTGGAGCGCGCGGCGATCGGCGTCACAAGCGCGCGCCTTTCCCGGTTGATGCAGCAAAATGGGGCGTCCGCGGATGCGGCAAAGGCCGTCGAGCACGCCACGATCCCATTCAGTCAATTAACGTTTCACGAGGCGGAATGTCTGTTCCGCATCAACAAAGTGCCATTGCAACACGTCTGGAGCGGCACGCCGGCGCCGTCAACCGACCCGCCGCAGGCGGAAGCGATTGTCCATATCGGCGCGACGAAGAACGTTGCGCTGCCCGCCCGTCTCTCGTTGAGTCGTGCGACATTGATGCTCCGCCGGCCAGCTGATCTATTGGCACTGACTTACCGTTTTCAGGACCTGCTGCTCGAACGGAACGACAGCGGGTGGTCGGTCACGCCGGATCGCCGTATCGCGGCATTCGTGCCAAACGGCCAGCCAAAACCCGACCCGGGCGTGCCGCTCATCTGTTTGGACAAGGCAGCCGACGCCGACGATCCAACGCGCTATCAACCTCGTTCGGATCCGCGGCCGCTTCTGGTGGTGGAGTTCCCACCCCAGCACATTGCGGAACGCGCATTCTTCCGGCAGTTGCAGGCCGATCCGCGCCTGCCGGTTCCACCGGTCGGCACCGATCCGGATCAGGCGCAAGCCGAAACCTTGCGCAACGGAAAGCCCACGGACCGAATGGACGTGCGGACAGCCGTCTCGAAGACGCAGAACGATAAGCTGGGCAACGACGACGATTCAAAAAGATTCAAAACCTTCCGCGATAAATTTCCCGCGGCCGTCGACGTCGCAAACGGCGCAGGCGCGAAAATTCCCGCCGACCAGAGGAAATACATCGGTCCTGCTTTCCTCGATATCGAATCCGCTCGCGTGGCGCGCGCACTGATCAGGCAGATCGATTCTGACGCTGCCACCGCAAATCCGCCTGCCAACACCGCAGATGAGCGCGCCCGCCTGCTGCGCGGGGTGCCGGAAGTCGATCTCCCGCCGGCCGTGATCGCGGAGCTTCGAGCCAAATACGCGATCGACGACAATACTGTGAGCGAGGACTATCCGGCCCAGAAGGGAAATGCGAGCGTTCCGCCGGAGAGCGGCAAGATCGTCTTATGGCTGAAAGAACGCAACGACAGAAAGAAGCAGAGCGATTACAGCTACAGGCTGTTTGCTTTTTTTTACGAGCAAAATGCCGCGACGCGTTCAGGGATCGCGGGGCTGCCGCAAGATCAGAAAGATGCCATCAACGCGTACGGTGACAAGTTGCCTGATGGCGCATTTTACGGTCGCCGCAGCACGATCGCGCGCGTCGAACGCCTCGCCACCGACGCAACCAAGTTGGCCGCTACCAAGGCGATCGCTGCAACTGTCGCTGCTTTCGACGTTCAGAACGAAAACGAAGACAAGTTCGAGATCCCCGCGGAAGCGCGCGTGTCGGGAAATTCGCGCCTCGTGTTTCGAATTCCCGCGGATGACTTCGAGGGCGGGCGACCGGACAACCGCAAGGGTGCTCCGGCCGGGTCCTTCCCGTTCACCATCGAGGCCTTGACCAACTGGGGTGCGTTCGATCTTGCGGTCGTGCGCCGCGCCGCGAAAGTGTTTGAACCGCTTGCCGGCTGGCGACCGCCGTCCGGCGGGCAGATCGCCAACGGTCGGCTGCCGCCGCGATGGGCGAGGCAGGAAACGCGCGACGAGGCGGCAAAGCTGTTGCACCAGGGAATCACCCGTGGCGATGCCTGGTCGGTCCGGCATGACGAGCAACGCGCGCTCGACGGTGTAAGCGATTGTCCGCTGCCGCTGGCGCGGCTCGGCACGGTCGCCGCCGCGCAGCGCATGGCGGAAGTCGTCGCCGGGGTGAGGGCGCCCAGCCTATACGAGACCTCGATCGAGCTGCCGTTCCGTCTGATGTTGTCGCCGGCGCAGGATGCCGCTTGGCGCACGCCGCTCGAGTTGCCCTCGAAACTGAACCTGACGCCGCCAGCCGACTTGCCGGTGCCGCTGTGGTCGGCACAGCTTGACGAGGCGCCGGGCACATCGAGCCTGCGCGCAATCTGGTCGCCGGACTTTCGTCCGGACGCGCTGTTGGACATCAATCTCGGGGGACCGCCGCATGGTCCGTGGGCGCCCTGGGCGATGGCGCGGGACGTCACCGCACGCAACCCGTACCTCGACGAGGAGCCGGTCTACGGGCCGCCGACGGACTGCAAGCAACACCCGGAAAACTGCAAAAATCCGGAAAAATTCCGCACCGGCCTTGACGTGGCCGATCGGCACGAACTCGTCGCGCTCAGCTCTCTGTACGGCCTGCCGGCGCGCGGCCGGCGCAAGAGGGACGGCACGCTCGCCGACGGCAGCCAGATCAATCCGCCGGCCGGCTTCAAACTGCGCCACGCCGCTTTAGAGTCGATCGACCAGGGAAACACCAGAGACGACTATTCCGCCATCTACCGGCCGCAGCCGCTCGGCGTCACCGAACTCACACTGACCGCCTTGGGCGGGAGCTTCGATGCCGACACGAATTTCGTGCCGCCTGCCTCTGCCAAGATACGAACGCCCGAGCAATGGGGAGACCCCAACGCGCTTGGGCAGCCGCTGTTCGACGCATTTTCGATCGAACGCTGGCGGCAGGACACGCGGCTCGGCCGCGATATCCGCGTCGAGGTGGTCTATAAGGGCTTTCTTTTCCCCCTCGGACATCGTTGCTCGCTGGTCAAGTTGACCGAGCGGCGCTTTGTCGCCGGTCCCGGCGGACTCGCGGCCGGGCCCGTCGCATTTCTTATCCAGCGCATGTTCCTGCGCATCGGCACGCCGCTCAAGACCTATCCGAGCATCGGTCAGCCGAACGGCGGACGCAGCTGGCCGCCCCAGCAGCTTGAGATCATGACGCGCGTCACGCCGGACATCATCGATCCGACCGACGCCACGCCCGGGGCTGACGTCGAGGATCCAAGCGGCCGCATCTATCTGCGCGACAGCGGTACCGGGATGGTACTGCCCGGACTTGTATTCTGGCCACGTGTGCGTGCGCGCGCAGGGGGCGAGGTCAATTTCGAGTTGCAGATCGACGGACGAGGCGCGCGCACCCACACGCCGCTGATTTTCGTGGACAACACGGCGGCCAACGACGTTGGGACGATGCAGGCGCTGACGAATTGGTACAACGCGCTGCCCGATCCCGACAAGCCCGACCCGCGCCGCGTGCTTCAACTCGGCGGCGAGAAGCGCCGCTACGCGCCGGAAAAGGAACCCGACGGCACCAGTTTCGAGACGAAATCTTGGGTTCTCGGCGCTGAAGGCCAGGAAGCGGAAGGGCAGATACCGAGAATCGACTCGCAGCGCATCTTCACGTTCTTCAATACGAACTTCGATTTCGGCGCGCTCTTGCAAGGCGCCGACCAGCCGCCGTTCTATCCTGTCTGTCAAGTGGCAACGGTGCGCGTCGCGCAAGTCGATCGCATGGTCGGGCGGCCGACCGGCGACATTGATGTCAGGTTCGACGACGAGTACAAAGCCTTCGGCTTCCCCAAAGACGACGCATTAAGTCTGGCGCCCACCGACGCGCAAGATCGCCGGGCGAAAACCGACGTCTATCTCGACTTCGTCAAAGAGGTGAGCCTCAACCCGGGCCGCAACGGCGAACGCACCGGCGGGCCGGTGCGGCCGAACACCCCGCTGGTCGCGATGTCGCGCTCGCGCGGACCGGTCGGCAACCACCGTCCCAAGCGCGCATTGACAGGGGCGGCCACCCCGCCGCTGTCTACCGGCCTTGATAAGCCTTCTCCCGACCAATTCTTTGGCGACGCCAAGATCCTCGGCGTCGTCGATCTAGGGTCCGCGCTCAAGTTCATTCTCGGCGGCATTACCGGTACGCCGCAATTCACCGAAGCGACGCAATATGCCTCGACGCTGCTGGCCGATTTGCAGCAGGACGCCGACCCCGGCGCCGCGGTCGCGCAGGTGCGCGATCAGCTGCTCATCCCGTTGCGCGACGCGCTGCTGACGCTCGCGACCGAATTCGCTCAGGCGGTCAAGTTGCCGCCGTCTGATGATTTTGAAGAAAAGGCGCTCCAGCGGATCGAGCGCTTCTATCCCGACGTGGGGCGGGCCTACCGCGAGCTGCGCGATGCTCTCAATGCGGCGATCAACGATGCCGCGGCCGTGCGCGATGTGGACGCGCTGCTCAACGATTTTGCGGTGATCTACGGAGCCGGCCGCCGCTTTCTCGACGCCATCGAGCGCGTCGCCAACGACCCCCTTGCCGCCGTACACGAGGCCATCCGCGACGCGTTCAACACGACGATTGCCGACGTCATCACCGGCGCGCAGGCGGTACTCGGGGACATAACCGGATCGCTGTTAGACGGTCTCAAGCAATTCGAAGCAGCGCTGCGTACCGATCTCGCCAGATTGTTTTCCGATCCCGCCTTTGCCGCTTGGCGCCGCCTGGTGTTCGCCTTGCCGGGTGCCCACTCCCTCGCGAATCCAGCGAACGCAACTCAGGTCGATGCGATCGTCGATCAAGTGTTTTCACAGGCCGCGCAGGATTCCGGATTCCTCCCCAATCTGACGCCAACCAATCTGGACCAGGCCGCGACTGCGGTCGGCACGGCGTTCGACACGGCCTTCCAGGCGGCGATTGCGACAACGACGGGACAGCTCAAAGCCGATCTTAACGCTGCTTACAACGACTGGAAGGTCGCGACGGGCGACCAGGGGCAGCGAGTCAAAGGCGTGCTGTACGACACGGCTTTGCCATTAATCGCCGCGCTGCTCGTCGCCGCGGCCAATCTTGTCAAGCAAGTCGGCAACACCCCGAACGTCGGGGCAATCCTGGGTTCCGTGCAACAAGCCGCCGCGGCGGCGATCGGCACCGTCCAATCGATTCTCGACTACGGCCTGGCCGTAGCCCACAATTTGTGCGGACAGATGACGGTGCCGGTCGTCACCCTGTTCAACGAGGTCACCGCGCTGGACGCGACGGTCGCGAAGATCGACACCGCCCGCATGACGGCGCAGACGGCCTTCGCTAACGCCGCGGCGGCGTTAGTGCCGTTCGGACTGCAGCAGGCTGCAAGCGATATCGGAACGTTGGTCGACCAAGATTTCCAGGCCCTGATCGACGTACGGAATGCGTTGAAGCACGCTGCCGACAACATCAAAACTCTTGCCGCCGACATCTGCAGCGCAACCCCGACTCACCCGCCGCTCGACGCATTCGCGGCGCTGCGGCGGATACGGGCAGCGCTTCTCGTCGCCTTGAATCAGTTCGTGAAGTCGCTTGGGACGGCCGACTCATTCAACGTGGGCGGACAGCTCCAAGCCTTACTGGCGAAGATAACCGGCTCGAGCGGCCCGGCCGCGGCGGCGCGCCAGGCTCTCGTCCAAGTGGCGGCGGCGACCCTGTCCGGCGCGTCCGTGCTCGGCGAGTTGACGCGTGACGCGACATCCCTGCGTGGTGTCGTCGTGGGCAGCACCGACGCGCTCAAGGACACAAGGGCGGCGCTGGTCACCGTCAAAACTGCGATACCGGCCGCGACTGGGCAGATCGATCCACTTATCACCATCATCGATGGCGTTGCGGGCTTGGCCCGGACGTACAAGACGGCGATCGATAAGGCGATCACCGATATGCAGACCCTGGCCACGACAACCGTGTCGTCGGGCCAAGAGCAGACCTATTTCGACCAAGTAGTGCAGCTGGCCGCGAGCGCCGCGGGAACCATCGACAACATCACGAATGATCTCGTGGTCGGCGTCGAGCAGAAGCTTCTCAACGGCGTCGGCAACTTCCTTCTGGCCGGCGATCCGTACCTCAAGCAAATGGTCCTGATCGGGCTCAAGGGGCTCGCTCCGCTGTTCGGGTTTTTCAGCCAGGTACAGACCAAAGTCGTCAGCGCGCGCGACTTCACGTGGGGCGCGCTAGGCGGTAGCGCCGGCGATACGCCAGACCCGAACGGCATCGGCAACGATCTCAGCGCCATCACGCTGGAAAAGGTCCGCGATCTCCTGTTCGTCGCGATGCCGCCGCACCCCAGGAACGGACTGAAGACGCCGACCGACCCGCTGCCCGACAACGACTATCTCGCCGCGGAGCGGAACGAATTCACGGATCTTCTGGCCACCTTCAATTCCGGCGGGTTCGACCAGGACACGCTCAAAGCATTGAGTGAATTATTTAGAGATTGGAGCCAGAGCCAGGGGTCAGCCCAGATACTTGCCGTGCAGCTTGGCAACGCAGCATCGGCCGTGCTCAGCGGCGATCTCAAGCGCATCGTCGATCTCGAGGGAGCGCGGCGCCGAATCGAAGAAAAACTCAAGGAGTTGGTGCCGGCGAAGATCGCGCTTACCTACGATCTGCACGGCGATTTGATTCCAGTACCCCCTTTCTTCACGCCGCATCCGGGAAGCCAGATCACGCTCACCGCCGGCGCCGACTACGACCTGCTGACGCCCACCAACCCGCCGACCTTCACCGCGGTCTGCAAGCTCGATCCGTTCGATATCGATCTGTTCGACGTGGTGACGTTGATCTTCAGCGGAGCGCAGTTCACGAGCGCGAGCGGCAAGGGCTCCGACTTCAACATCTCTTATAAGGACTTCGAACTCGGGCCCGCCGCTGCCTTCTTGCAGCCGCTTCAGGACCTGATGAATCCCGGCGGCAGCGGGCCCTATGTCCGGCCCAGTTCCGATTTCCCCGGCATTGAAGCCGGCTACAGCCTCGACCTGGGCATCATCTCGTTCGGCGAAGTGGCGTTCATCAACGTATCGATCAATGCATCCTGCATTCTCCCGTTCGACGACAGGGACGCGATCTTCTCAGTTTCAATTGGACGAGAAGACCGGCCCGTGCTGCTCTCGATCCTGCCGTATCTCGGGGGCGGCTTCCTCGCCCTTTACGCCAATGCAAAGAAAATGATCGGCTTTGCCGCCTCGTTCGAGTTCGGCGGCGGCGGCGCTTTTCAGTTTGGACCGTTGAGCGGACAAGGGCGCATCTCGACCGGCATCTATCTTCGGAAGTTCGACGACGGCACCGGAGACTCCGCCTCACAGCACGTCCTGATCGACGGCTTCTTCTATGCCGGCGGCGACGCGCACATCGCCTGCTTCGCCATCAGTGCCACGCTGGTCGTCCGCGTCTCGCAACTGGCGGATGGGACAATGCAGGGCTCGGCGGTTTTTACTTTTTCCTTCTCAATGGGTTTCGCCAAGCTGCGCTATTCGGTCGGAGTGCAACGAAGCATCGGCAAAGGCTTTTCCGGCACCCGCAGCGTGGGGCTGGCCGCGGCAAACGTGTTGCTCGCGGCTGCCCACGAACATCCCGCAACGGTGCGTTCGTTTGCCGTTGCCGAGCAGGAGGATTGGCTGGGCTACCTCTCGTATTTCAACAACATCGACGGATTCCCCGCATGACCGATGCAACGACGATTCCAGTCTCAGTAGCGATACACGTGGTCGCTGCGGGCATTTACGGCAACGAGGCGCGTGTTACCGTTGCGCTGACTCCAGTTTACGACGACAAGAACGGCAAGTACGATCTTGTCAAATGGCCGCAACAAATCGACAGCCTGCTGAAGAATGCGGGCCTCGATATCGTTCCGCTGGATGCGAATCAAAGCTGGCGGAAGCCGCCGTTCGACAAATTTCAACATTTGAATCTGACGAGAGTGGATCCGCACCACGACGATTCGGCAATTGTGACGAAATATTGGTACGAGGTAATGGGTGAAGAGGATGGATTTGCCTCGCTCAAGACCGCGCTCGATCCGAAGCAAACGCCGGCGGTGCGCGATCCGCTCGACGCCGCGATGCGCGATCCGGAGGATTCCAATGCCAAAGGACAAACGCCGGACATCCATGGCACTTGGCGCGGCAAGGCTGCGGCAGAGTACTCATTCGAGCGTGTGCATCACGTCGTGGGGCGACTCAACGGCCTGTCGTCCGTGCAGACGAGACTCGCCGCTCAACCCGGTGATTCGACGACGCAAAAGATTCAGACTCGGCGGGACACTCCGCTATTTCTCACCGGCCCGCATACCCCGGAGATGACGGGTTTCCGCGTCGCTGCGTTGCTTGACGACGACCAGGCCTGGATGGACCTTAAGGGTAGCCGCGTGCGCGCCGACAAACTGGCTGCGGCGCGGATAAAGTATGAGGATCCGAACACGTCTCCGGACAACGCCGTCAAAGCGCTGGTCGCCGCGCACGACCAGCTATTCAGCCGCCCGCCCTCGCTGTCGGCTTTGTATGCCGGAGTTCTTTCGCGGTCCGGCAGCAAGGTTGCGCCGTTCGGGGTGGACACGACGGAGGCGGTTGCCGCTTATCAGTTGGCTTCCCGCGCCTCCAGCGATGGGCAGCCGATTCCGCCGCTCGCGGACGGGAAGGAGGTCGAGTTTGCTCGCCGGCGGCTGTTCTCGCTGCAAACCAACCCGTCGCTTGGCCGGCTGTTTCGGTTCGTCGTCGATTTCAAATGCCCTACGGACGATTTGATCACCATCGCAAAAAAGGCGAATCCGTACCCCGACGGGGTCGTGCTCGACGCCAATCTCGACGACGCGAGCGCCCCGGTTCCGGCCGCCCTGAACCAATCGGCCTACTTCCTGCTTTTGAGCCTCGGCACCGGGGGCGGCGGCCCGCGCCTGTGGAGCGCCACGAAAGTGCGCCCCCCGGTCAAGGACAGTAAGACACAGACAGGACATTTTGCACCGTGCACGCGCGAGGAGATCGACGCACGCCTTGCCGGCTACAGTGCCGACGAGCTTCGCGACCTTGCTATCGCCGAGCAGATCGACGGCATCGTCGATCTCGGCCAGCGCTGGGAATCCGGCGGTGGGGTAACGGAACCACGCTATGACATTCTGACCCTTGATGCCATCTCCGCGACGGCGAGTGACGCGCACCAAGAAAAACGGCGGGCCGAAAACGCTTTTATCCTGGCTAATGACGGTGACCGGCTGCCACCAAGCGTGAAAGCCGCGCTGAAAGCCGATCCGAGCCCCACTCAGCGTGGTGGGGGGCTCGCTCTTGCCGACCGGTGGCGCCAGCAGCACGCCATCTCGCGGCATTTGGATTCGCGGGGACAACGGGACACTTACAAGAGCACCGATGTCGTCCTCGACGCATCCGATCTCACGGTCGGCTACAAACTTGACGTCGCGGTCCGCTCAAACAAGGATCCGGCGAAGCGGAACCGATGGTTCCCACTCATGCATCGGCTCGTGGAATATAAGCCGACCGCGGGAACTGACTTCATCCCGGGCAACCTCGACCGCTACATCAGCACGCTCTATCCCAATAATGCGGCACGCCGCGAGGCGGATGACGGACAGCTCCAAGTGCCGGCGGCCATGCGCGATTGGGATCCGCCGAAGCCAATGCGCAAGGACGTCACCGATGCGAAGCGCAACTGGGTGAGCGTTTTCACCGAGGAGATCATCGGCGCTTGGCGCGGCGATCCGCTCAGCCTAGCCTGCGGCGCGGCAACCTACCCGCTCAACCCGCTCGATCTGCGCATCGACATGGACTATCGCCTGCCGCAGGCGGGCTCGGACGCGGCGGCGGCGACCACGCCGCCGCCCTTGCGCTTTGGCTGGCGTTATCATTTCGGCCTGCGAGCCGTATTCACAGGCGGCGTCGTTCTGCCGCTGAGGCGCGCGCGTGGCCACTATGAGAGAGACTACGGCGGCGATTTGGCGTTGCCGGCGGCGACCGATGAGGGGCGAGGATTCCGCCGCCACGAGCGGATCGATGCGCCCGGCATCGCGGTTCCCGACTGGATGTTCGGAGAGCTGACGAAAAAGAACACTTACACCCAGGTGGAGCTCAAGGGCCGCTTTCCGGTTCCGCAGCCCGGCCGGATGGTGGTGCGCAGTTTCGACGACGCGGGCAACCGCGCGATCGCTGGCGTCCCTAAGGATGGGCAGGACGCGTTGCCCGGCGTGGGGTTCGACCGTCGCGTGCTTCTCGCGCCGCCGGTCGCGCTCGACTTTGCCGTGCTGCACGATGCCTTCCGCGGCAAAACGGGCACCGACATCGAACGACACGTAAAGATGTGCGAACCCCGCGTGCTGCGTGAGCCGCCCAATCCTGATGATCCGGATACCCATCTTCTCCCCGGGGAAGCGTGCGTCCCGGAATTCGTGCCGATCTCGAACAAAGACCCGAATAAAGATTCGAATAACAAAGCCCGGCAGAAGTGGCACCAAGTCAAAGTGGCGTGGCGACCTTATCGGGTCAAGAGCCGGCCGCGTGGGGGCCTCCGTTCTATCGACTACCGCGCCGCGTGGGGCGGCCTTCCGGTCTACCGCGCAAGTATGACGGTTGGCGCAGTCGAGCCGGTGGAGAACCAAGCCGTGACGCCTACGCCGCCGTTGATGACGGACGAAGGCGAGATACTGCATCGCACCAAGGGCAACGGCACGACAATTTTTTCTAATGACAGCGAGAATCGGCGGACCATTGTTTGGTCTGCGATAGGGGTGCTGCCGGGCGACAAAGGTCAGATCGAGCGTTCGGGCACCAGCGTGTTCCGTCCGCTGCCGGCCGATCGCCGGAACGATCTCGAACGCCAACCCTATTATCCAGACCCCGCCGCGGTGTCGCTGGCTGTCCAGGTCGCGGTCCGCGGAAAAGAGCCTGACGCGCCGGTGGTGGTGCCTCTCTACGCAGACGCCGCACCAAAAGGTCCGGTCCCGGCGGGGTATCCCGACGCCATGCCGGTCGTGCTCGACATTTTGCGCGGCGATGGCAAGCATCGATCGGTCGCCGTCAGTCCAAAGGTCAGCTACGCCGGTCTCCCGCGCACCTCGGTCGCTGCTGCGAAAGACCCATCGATAACGGTCACGCACGTCACGGTGACGCTTGCTGTAGGCGACCAAGCGACAATCAGCTGCTGGTGCGTGCCGAGCGAGACTTTTCTCTGTTACATGTGGGCGCCGACCGAAACCCTGGCTGCGCTGGCGATTAGGTGGGTAGCGCGCGGCGGAAGCACGCGTGGGGATGCCGATTCGAATTTCGTCAAAGGATTCAAGGCTCTCCTCCCTAAAATCCCTTGGGACAAGCATTTCGTGTCCGGCCCAAGCGCTTTTACCGGGCTTGGCGGTCTTCCCCTGCCGACGCCACCGCTGATGTGCGAACTCGCCAAAAAGATTCGCGAAGCGATGCTCCGGGCGCCGCTGCCGGAAATCGCCGCCGTAACGGAGATCGAGGCGGTTCATGCGGTCGACCTGCCGCAGCAAGATCCGAAGAATGTGGTCGGCCACGACTGGGCGCTGCTTCGCGCCACGGCCGACGAAATTCCCCGTATTCTCGCGCCAGTGACGATCGCGCGCGACCCGCTCCGCGATCCCAAGAATTGGACACTGGAAAACCAGATGCCCGGCGCCATCGATGTGCTCGTCGATGCGACGCTGACGATTGATGCGCCAAGCACAGGCGCCCTGGAGATCCGCGCGCTCGGTGCTGCCGCGGCGCGCGGACGCTTCGACGACGTGGATCGCGGCCGCTCACGCGACGACCGCGCGCGTGGTCTTTGGCCGAAGCCGGACGCGCAAAACTACATGGTGCCCAAACGGCTGTTCGGCTTCACGCCGGCCGCCGACGGCTCGGTTACCTTCGATAACGAGATGGTAACCCTCCTTCGCATCGAGGGCTTCGGTCCGGAGCAAAGCAAGATCAATCTGCTCGACTTTCAGCGTGTCGCCGAGGTCCTCGAAAACCAGCCGAACGCCCCGGACAATCCGTGGCGCGCCAAACGGCCGCCAAGTTTTCCGGACGCGCGCGCGCGCTACATCAAGCTCTACGCTGTTGCCATCTCGCGCCATGCGAATGCCCTGCGTACGCGCTATGACGAAATCCCCGAGGCCCTCGACCGTCCTATTTTGCCCGCGCCGCGATCGGGCGTAAACGCCGAGACCGCGCACATTCTGGCCCAGTTCTGGCTCGCGGCGACCATCCGCCCGCCGCGACCAGTGCCGCAGACGCCGATCCCGGCGTTCAAGTGGCACGAGTGCAGGCCCACGCCCGCCAGCCCGAAACTGAGCGCCGTATTCGTGAAGAGGTCGATCCGCGTGCGGATCCGGCTGAAGCGGTCGTGGTTCTTGTCCGGGGAGGGCGAACGACTCGGCGTGGTGATCTGGCCGCCTAACCTGTTCGGGTCGGACATCGGCGAGGTGCGCAAGGATTTTGTCAAGCCGCCTCCGGACGACCGGGGTCAGATCAATCTGCGATCGTTGCCGTCCGATGGCACCAGTATCTTGGAACTGCAGGACGCCGATCTGGGAACCGGTGGCGGTTGGGTGACCCGCTGGGGAGCCGACCCGATCCGCGAGCATGGTGGGGTGCAGGGGTGGCTTCTCTCAAAAGAAAACTTCCCGGGAGTGACGACATCTGCGTACGACTTCACGCAGCCGCCCGAGAAAAATATTCCCGACGCGCTTCTTGTAGAGAATGTCTTGATGCCGGTTCCGGTCGATGACGACGCCCAGCCGTCGACGGCAGCGCAGCCTCCCGGGGGTTTCATGGCGGTTTCGCTTATCACCTACGCCCCGCGTTTCGATCCCGAACAGGAGATTTGGCATGCCGACGTCGATATCAGTCCATGCGGCGCGGTGTACCCGTTCGTGCGGCTCGGCCTCGTGCGGTTCCAGCCGCATGCCCCGCGCGCGCTTCAAGTGTCGGAACCCGTCGTAGAATGGGCGCAGATTATGCCCGAGCGCACGGTGCGCGCCACCGCGAAGGCGGCGGCGGGCGAACGCGTGATCATCGAGGCTGTCGCCGAAGGTGCGTTTTCCCAACCCGGTTCCCTCAGCCCGAATCCAAAAACCTCGCCGGAACAAGCGCCGCAAATGCATTTCAGCCTGCTGCGGCGCCAGCGGCCACAGGATGGCGAGCCGCTCGGCCCGGAGACGATCTGCGGCGATCCGCAGGTCCAGGACCCGCACTGCGGCTCTGACTGTATGACATGGAGCGCTTCGTTCGACATTGCCAAGAAGGATTTCAGTGGCGATGGCGAACAGTGGTCCGTTTTCGTCGAAGAAGTTGATCGTTTTCGGCCGGGGACCTATTCGGACGAGCCTCGTTACGAGACGCGAAAGGATACGTATTTCGTCGACACCGGGCCGCGCTTTACCGCGCGGCTGCTGCTCGACAATCTGAAGGTCAGTTAGATCGATGTGGTCGCTGCTATGTGGATCAAGTCGTAAGCAAACAAAGGCCGACGCGTTGCGGGGCTTAGGAGGAACGCAAAATGCGAGTCGCGGGCTGTTTTCTCTTTGGTTTTAAGTCTCGCAATTCCAAACCCGGCTGCTGCCGATCCTGTCGCAGCCGAGGGTTGTCCCACGCGAGCACAGGGATCGACGTGTGTGAGCATGGGCGACAAATATGATGTGTCGGATGCCGATCCGGTAATGGATCCGGCACGGAACTTGCAAGTTCGCTTTACCGGCACCTCGGTCACAACTCCTGGTTCTTGCGGCCCTCGCTTCATCCACGTGACGAATATTCTGTGGGGTACGTGAAAGGCTCTTCCTGTCGCTGAATTCAGCGCACCCTCGGGATATCGCCGCACCGGGCGAGTGGGTGTCTTTTGGCCAATTGGCTCTCATCTCTCCAGAGCCAAGTGATGGCATAATCAAGCAAGAGATATCTGCAATATCGACCTGCTGAAGGACCAGCAGAGGAGCGGTGCGTCACCGAGCCCGTCCGCCGCTCATCCCAAAAATTCGGACACCTTTCAACGGCGGGACCGAGTGTCGATGGTTCCTGACTTGGTCGGAGGAATGCTCATATCGCGATGTGAGCAGCGTTCGGGTTCTTAACGCGGTCTCTGGGACATGGTTCGACTCCACTTTGAGGCATGAATTTTGCGGGTATGAATGGGGTACCGATGTTATCTGCACCCCAGGTTTGGCCTGTAGAAACAATGGCTTAATGACCCCAATGTGATTCCGCCCTGGGCACCACAATAACTGCCATCCAATCCACCCGACCACGGACCGCGGCCAGCGTCTCACCCACGGTGCGCGCGTTTATCTGTGTTAGTTGAATAGGCCGATCACGAAGAATCGGTCACTTTTTCTAGTATGGTTGAGTGTTTGAATTTTGCGAGCGGCACTGTTTAACGGTTTTAAACCTCTGCAATGATGTTCCCGCTGGACAACTCCGGATAGTCCTCCTACCCTGGGATGAATTATGGGGCTTCGTTGGCCCAAAGGGACAACAAATTACCCGGCACCGGTGCAGCCGTAGCTTGCGACAACACTCCGATCCTGCGTTTCCAATCCATGGGGGCTTAACAATGATGATCTCGCGGTCGAAGATGATGTTTGCGGCGGCAGCGATTGTTGCGCTGACGACCGCCAAAACCGAAGCACAGATGGCTGTCGCCAATTACCTCGAGGAAGACTCGCACGCCGGCGTCGCCAAGGGAGCCGACGCCAATCAGGCGAACGCCAACGCCATCGCGGCGTGCGAGAAGAACGGCGGACCCAAGGGGTCCTGCATGATCTACGCTACGATCATCCGAGGCGCCTCCGGGCAGAAGACGATCTGCCTATCGGCGGCGCAAGGCAATAACGGCGATTTTGGCTATGGTACGGGCGTGGACAAGAACTCCTCCGTCGCGGCCGCAATCAAAAGCTGCAAGATCGGTGCGGTAGCCCCGCGTTATTGCAAGCATGTCGCTGAAACCGTCTGCCAGACCACTCAGTAGGCGATCCTCGCGGCGGGTTTGCACGTAGGAATGCCGGCCGAGTTCTGCCCCGCCCGCCGGCCTGATCGCAAGTGCGGTAGCCGCCGCGCCGGAACAAATGGTTTCGGGCTCCGTTAGTCTGCAGTGGCGCGCACACTGGTATAGGGGAGCTATTTCTATGGCTGGAAACCTTCTCGCGAAGACCAGAGCTACGGCGGTTCGCGGCTTGGCTGTGGTCGGGGTGATCGCGACCTGTGCCGTGGGAAGCCTCGGTGGTCAGGTCGCCACCGCGCTCGGTGTCTCGGCTCTGGCGCTGACCACCTCTGCTACGCCGGCTGACGCCTGGTGGCGCAGAGGCTGGGGCGGAGGATGGGGCTGGCGCCGTCGTGGATGGGGTTGGCGCCGTCCGGTCGTATGGGGCTGGCGTCGTCCCGTGTGGCGCCGTCCTGTCGTGTGGGGCGGCTTTGGACCTGGATGGGGCTGGCGCCGCGGGTGGGGTTGGCGCGGTGGCTGGGGCCGTGGATGGGGCTGGCGCGGTGGGTGGGGCTGGTAGTCCCCTGACCTAAAGCCGGCGCTTTTAGTCTAGCCTCGGCGACCTGCGCGCCGGGGCCTTCCTTTTTGTAAGCAGCAGCCCGTTTTCATTTCCCCGCCGCCTGCTTCACCGCCTCGCCCAGCGCCGCGAAATCGCGCCGGCGCGGCGAGGTCTTGCGCCAGGCGAGCCCGATCGTGCGGCCCGGCTCGGGCGCGCGAAAGCGCTTGAGCGTCACGCGCTCATCACGCGCTTCGAGATCCGCGGCGATTTCCGGCAGCAGCGTGATCCCGTAGCCATTGGCGACCATCTGCATCACCGTCGCAAGCGAGGTCGAGCCGAGCGCTGCGGCGGAATCGCCGCGCCTCGTGGCGCAGAACGCGAGCGCCTGATCGCGCAGGCAATGCCCTTCCTCCAACAAAATCAGACGGTGCTCGTTCACATCCTCGGCCTTGAGCGCCCGGCGCGGCATCGGTTCGTGCGCCGGCGCCGCGAGCAGGAAACGATCGCGAAACAGCGCGGCCGTCTCGACGTCCGCATGCTTGATCGGCAGCGCCAGCAGGACGCAATCAAGCTCGCCCGCGATCAGTTCGCCGATCAGCACGGCGGTCTGGGTTTCGCGCATGTCGAGGCGCAGTGACGGATAGGCATGCTGCAGATGCGGCAGCAGCCGCGGCAGCAGATAAGGCGCGATCGTCGGGATGATGCCGAGCTTCAAAACCCCGGAGAGAATCTCGCGGTGGCGCGCGAAGTCGACGAGATCGCGCGCGGCGGCGAGAATGTGCTCGGCGCGCGCCGCCACTTCGATTCCGGTCGCGGTGAGCGCGACCTCGCCCGGCCGGCGCTCGACCAGTTCGGCGCCGATCTCGCGCTCGAGTTCTCTGATCTGCATCGAGAGGGCGGGCTGCGTCACCGCGCAATCGTCGGCGGCGTGGCCGAAATGCCGGTGGCGCGCGAGAGAAGCGAAGTAACGCAGCTGCCGCAACGAAAGCATGCCGATAAGCTAGGCTTATCGGACACGCTACGCAATCCGATTAGACCTGATGGGGCGGCGCGCTTAGATAGGGAGGATGGACCATTGCCGCGCGCGGTGGGGACCGCGTTGGAGGCCGACATGGACGCAAAGACCGACGACAAGACGGGCCAATGCCCGTTCACGGGAAGTCCGCGCGCACGCACGAACAAGGACTGGTGGCCGAACCAGCTCGATATCCAGATTCTGCATCGCAACTCGGATCTGTCCGATCCGATGGGCGAGGCGTTCGATTATGCCAAGGAGTTCAAGAGCCTCGACCTCAATGCCGTGATCAAGGACCTGCACGCGCTGATGACCCAGTCGCAGGACTGGTGGCCGGCCGACTTCGGCCACTACGGCGGGCTGATGATCCGCATGGCGTGGCACAGCGCCGGGACTTACCGCATCACCGACGGCCGCGGCGGCGCCGGCGCCGGCCAGCAGCGCTTCGCACCGCTCAACAGCTGGCCGGACAACGCCAACCTCGACAAGGCGCGCCGGCTGCTGTGGCCGATCAAACAGAAATACGGCCGCAAGATCTCCTGGGCCGACCTGATGGTTCTCGCCGGCAACGTCGCGCTCGAGTCGATGGGCTTCAAGACGTTCGGCTTCGCCGGCGGCCGCGCCGACGTCTGGGAGCCGGACGAGCTTTACTGGGGCCCGGAGGGTACGTGGCTGGGCGATGAACGCTACAGCGGCGAGCGCCAGCTCGCCGAGCCGTTCGGCGCGGTGCAGATGGGTCTCATCTACGTCAATCCGGAAGGACCGAACGGCAAGCCTGACCCGGTCGCCGCGGCCAAGGACATCCGCGAAACCTTCTTCCGCATGGCGATGAACGACGAGGAAACCGTCGCGCTGATCGCCGGCGGCCACACCTTCGGCAAGACGCACGGCGCGGGCGACCCGTCCTTCCTCGGTCCGGAGCCGGAATCCGGCGCCATCGAGGACCAGGGCCTCGGCTGGAAGAGCAGGCACGGCACCGGGTTCGGCCCCGATGCCATCACCGGCGGCCCGGAAGTGATCTGGTCGCAGACGCCGACGCGGTGGAGCAACCATTTCTTCGACAACCTCTTCAAATACGAATGGGAGCTGACGAAGAGCCCCGCCGGCGCGTGGCAGTGGCAGGCGAAAGGCGCCGAAGCGACGGTCCCGGACCCCTTCGACAAGTCGAAGAAGCGCCTACCGACCATGCTGACGACCGACCTCTCACTGCGCTTCGATCCGGCCTACGAGAAGATTTCGCGGCGCTTCCACGAGCATCCGGACGACTTTGCGGACGCGTTTGCCCGCGCCTGGTTCAAGCTCACGCACCGCGACATGGGCCCGATCGCCCGCTACCTCGGTCCGCTGGTGCCGAAAGAGACGCTGATCTGGCAAGACCCGATCCCGCCGGTCGATCATGCGCTGATCGATGCCAAGGACGTCGAAGCACTCAAAGCAAAGATCCTCGCCTCCGGCCTTTCGGTGTCGCAGCTGGTTTCGACCGCGTGGGCGTCGGCCTCGACCTTCCGCGGCTCGGACAAGCGCGGCGGCGCCAACGGTGCGCGCCTCCGCCTCGCGCCGCAGAAGGATTGGGAAGTCAACGAGCCGGCGCAGCTCAAGACGGTGCTGCAGAAGCTCGAAGCGATCCAGAAAGACTTCAACACCTCGGCCGCGGGCGGCAAGAAAGTCTCTTTCGCCGATCTGATCGTTCTCGCCGGTGGCGCGGCGGTCGAAAAGGCCGCGAAGGACGCCGGCGTGGACGTGAAGGTTCCCTTCACGCCGGGGCGCATGGACGCGTCGCAGGAGCAGACCGACGTCCAGTCGTTCGCGCCGCTCGAACCGCGGGCGGATGGCTTCCGCAACTACATCGGCCACAAGCATCAGTTCATGATGCCGGAGGAGGCGCTGGTCGATCGGGCGCAACTGCTGACGTTGACCGCGCCGGAGATGACCGTTCTCCTCGGCGGGCTGCGCGTGCTCGGCGCCAACGTCGGCCGCGAGAAGCACGGCGTCTTGACCCAAAGGCCCGGGACGCTGACCAACGACTTCTTCGTCAACCTGCTCGACATGCGCACGCAGTGGCACCACGGCGGCGACGTCTACGAGGGGCGCGACCGCAAGACGGATGCGCTCAAGTGGACCGGCACGCGCGTCGATTTGATCTTCGGCTCGCACTCGCAGCTGCGCGCGCTGGCGGAAGTCTATGCGAGCGCGGACGCGAAGGAGAAGTTCGTGCGCGACTTCGTGGCGGCGTGGGCGAAGGTGATGAACCTCGACCGCTTCGACCTCGCCGATCACGGTCGGAAAAAGCTCGCGGCGTAACTGGGGCCGCAAGCGAGCAACAAACAACGACGTCATCCTGAGGAGCTCGGCGCTGTTTCGCGCCGAGCGTCTCGAAGGATGGCAGCAAGCTCGGTGTCTGGGGCCATCCTTCGAGACGGTCGCGCGCCGGCGCGCGCGACCTCCTCAGGATGACGGTGGTGTTTTAGGGCGCCTGCTTTGTGAGAAGGCCGCACGAAGCAAGCTCGTCCAGGATGCGCGCAGCCATAATCTTATTTCCGTTAGGAAACAGATGCCCCGTATCGGCGTAAACCGTTTCCCGCACGGTCCTCAGGGACTGAGATAAATCCGCGATGCAAATCTGCCGATTACCCCGGTTTCTCTCTTTAACTTTCGCGAGCACCTGACGCGCGTCGCGGTAAAAGGGCGCCCGATTGCCCATTTCCCAGCGGAATTCGGGGTACCACCAGGACGCCTTCTCCTCGTCCGTCAGCGCTCTGTCGTCGGTGCCGACCAGTGGCTGCAGAAGAATCGCGACCGCCACTCGATCGTCGGCGAGGGCCGCAAATGCACGATGATTTTCGCGGTAGTAATCGGCGATGCGAGAATCGTAGGTCCCGGATCGATCGTCGGCGTCTTCATCCGATTTTGCCTTTGCCAGGAGACGCCACGGCAGCTCCATCATCGCCAATCTGAAATGCCCCTCGGTCAGCGCGGATTTAAGGTTGTCGAAGGCAACAAGAAACGATCCGGAAACCGAGTAGCTTGCCTTGATCCGCCGCGTTTCCTCTTCGTGAGTCTTGGTTCGGAACGGCGACCTGTTGGCGATGATCGATCTGTCGGTCCATACGTAACTATCGTTCCATCCGTCGTAGACCACGACCAGATCCGGCTCGAGCCGGATAAGCCGGCTGACGAAATACAAGTATTCCTGCGCGGAGTTGTAGCCGTCGACACCGGCGTTGATAAGTTCAACCCGTTTTCCGTCGGCGGCCGTTATCCGTTGATCGCGCACGGCCGCGCGCAGCATGCCGACGAGATTTTGCGAAGGCCGCGGCGAACCGTCGCCCATCACCGTTGAGCCGCCCAATACGATCACGCGATATACGTCGGCCGATTTTTGCAATGCTACCGGTGGATCGTCGACGTCGGCGCTGAAGCCATTTTCATCCGTGAGATACAGATACTCGCCGGCCCGCGGCGAAGGAGAATAATAGACCGAAATATTCGATCCCAGGCGCCAGCCCAGAAGAGCGTCCGGGACGAGGAACTCCTCCCAGCGATCGTCGTCCCTGAGGTGGCCGAGGAAATGTTTGCCGGCAACCGGCCCGGCGAGTGCCGAGGCAAACAGGCCGGTCAGAAGATGATTCCGGGCAAACGCGTTGTCGTTCTTTCCACTGAAAGAATTGTAGAAATAAAGGATGCCGAGGCAGACGGATTCCAGAGCAACGAGAAAAATGAGGGGAACGAGAATCAAGCTGATCCAGAAAAAACGAGGTGAACTTTGCCGACCGGCGTCACTTTCCTCGATGACCTCGGCCATTGTTCACCCCGATCGGTTGCCGATCCCGCATTTCATCATCAAAACCGCCGTGGAGCAACGCAAAGTAGAGCATTAGCCGGCCCGTGCTGCGGCCGAGTCCGCCGACGACATTTACGGCCGGCGGCTGACCGAGGCAAAGACGAAGGTCGCCGGCGCCGCGCCGCGGTTCTCCACCCAGTGCGACTTGGGTCCGAACTCCGCGAAGGCCTGACCGGCGTGCAGCTCCTCGGTCCTGCCGTCGTCGTGATGATTGGTGAGCGTGCCGCCGACCAGGTAAACGACCGTCGGGTCGTCGACGTGGCTGTGCAGGCCGATATGCCCGCCCGGCGCGACGGTGACATGGCTCAGGCGCAATTCGCGGCCCGCCAACTTATCGACCGCCTTGTCGAGATCGATCGACGCCAGCAGCGTCTGCTCGACCAACTGGTCACCGCTCGGCGCCTGATGTTGGCCCGCAGCGAAGCCTGCCGAAAACAAGACGAGTGCGGCGGCAATCGCCGTCACAATGCGAAGCGGATATTTCATCATGGCCTCCTCCATAAACGCGTGGGCACGCGCCCTGCGCGCGCTTAGCCCACTTTACGACTTGGTCGCCTCCGGCCGCCGCAGTATCAGCTGCGCGGCCGGCGAAAAGGCGCGCGTGCGCGCCAGTAGCACCACGACCAGCCCCGTGATGCCGGACGCGGCGAGGATCATGGCGATGATGACGAACTGATAAATGCCGGCGTAGATCGGGCTCGCCCCCGAAACCATCATCCCGGCCATCACGCCGGGGATCCACACAAGACCGAGCGACTTGAGTGTGTCGAGGCGCGGCAGCAGGCTGGCGTAGACGGCGCTCTTCACCTGCGGGGCGACCGCGACGGCCGGATCGGCGCCGAGCGCAAGTCCGGTTTCGACCTCGCCGATACGCGCGATCACGTCGGCGCGGAAGCGCTCGGCGGCCTGCGCGCACGCGTTCATGGCGTTGCCAATGACCATGCTCCCGACCGGGACCAGCACGGCGATGTCCGATTTGAGGGTGCCGGTCGCGATCATCGCCGCAATGACCACGCCGGAGCCGGCTGCGATGGCGCAGAAACATAACGGTAGCGCGCCGCGCAGGCCCTCCAGCCGGCGCGCTGCCGTGAACGCGGCGGCGACCATCATCGCAACGAGGATGAGCGCGCCGATCAGGAGTGAGCCGTGCAGCAGGGCGGCCAGCACCATCCCGACGAGCACCATCTGCACGAGCCCGCGCGCAATCGAGATCGCCGCCTCGCGCTCGACATGCACGGAGAACCAGGCGCATAACGCAACGACCGCGGCACAGAGGATAATGGCGCCGGCCGCTTGCGCGAGGCCCAGAGCTATCTCGCCGCTCACGGCGTTCGAGAGATCACTCGGCATGCAGCACCTCCCGGGTCGGACCGACCGCGACCAGCTTTCCGGATTCCATCAGCATGGCGCGGGCGGCGATGCGCGCGGCCTGGGGCTTGTTGTGGGTGACGATCACGCACGTCATCGCCCGTTCGCGGATGATGCCGAGGATCAGCTCCTCGATTGCACGCGCCGCGGTTTCGTCGAGCGCCGAGGTCGGCTCGTCGAGCAGCAGCGCCTCGGGCGCGTTGGCGAGCGTGCGCGCGAGCGACACCCGCTGCGCCTCGCCGCCTGAGAGCGCGGCCACGTCGCGCGCGGCAAATCCAGGCAAACCGACGCGCGCGAGCAGCGCCTCGATCTCTTCCGCCGCGAGCACGTCGCCGCGCTGGCGCGGGCCGAACGCGATGTTGGCCGCCACCGATCCGGGAAACAAATACGCCGTTTGCATCACCATGCCGACCCGCCGGCGCAAGTCGCGCGGCGCGATCGCCCGGTAGTCGGCGCCGTCCACCAGCACGCTGCCGCCGGTCGGCTCGTCGAGACGGTTGAGCAGGCGCAGGAACGACGACTTGCCGGCGCCGCTCGGGCCGACCACGGCGAGCACTTCGCCCGGCGCAATCTCGACGCTCACGTCGTCGACCAGCCGCTTGGCACCGACCGCGCGGCAGAGATCGCGCGTTTCGAACTTGAGGCCGCGGCGCGCCGGCGTAACCGGCGCCGCATCGAATAAGGGTTTGCGGCGCGAATCCATCGTTATGCGTCCAGTCCGGTCGGCGCACGATTACATAGCCGCAAAACGCAGCCCGTAGGAGAGTTGCGGACCGGCCGGAAACGGCGAATATTTCTTCGCAACAAGCAGGAGGATTGCCATGGAACGACGCGACCTGTTCCGCATGACCGCCGCCGGGCTAGCCGGCGCGGCGCTCGCCGACGCGGCCGATGGCGCGCAAGCGCAGGAGCGCGCCGACGCGTCGCTCATGCTGTTCCCGGGCAACTACACCTGGTCGGCGGCGACCCGCGGCGTGATCGCGACGTCGCTGTGGGGCGGCGCCGATCTCGGCGAGGTCTATAAGGTCGTCGCCGCGCTCAAAGGGCGCGCGGACGAGGGGCCGGCGTGGTTTGCCGAGTGGAGCGCCATGGCCGAGAAGGTCGCGCGGCTTGCCGAGGCGGCCGAGGCCGCGGGCCACGCGGCGACCGCCTCCGCCGCCTATATGCGCGCCGCCAATTATTATCAGACCGGCGAGCGGCTGCTGCAGCCGCGCAGCGAGGGGAGCCAGCAGGCTTACGCGCGCGCGGTGGCGCTGTTCAAGAAAGGCATCGGCGATGTGCCATTTCTTGCCATCGAAACGGTCGAGGTGCCGTTCGAGGGCAAGAGCCTGCCGGGCTACTTCGTGAAAAGCCGCGATGCCGGCGCGGCACCGCTGCCGACGCTCGTGTTCTTCGACGGGCTCGATATCACCAAGGAGATGCAATATTTCCGCGGCGTGCCGGAGCTCGTCAAACGCGGCCTCGCCGTTCTCATTATAGATATCCCCGGCACCGGCGAGTCGATCCGCTTCCGCGCCATGCCGGCGCGCTATGACACGAACGTTGCCGGCACCGCCGCCGCCGATTATCTGGCAACGCGCCGCGACGTCGACAAGGACCGCCTCGCCGTGATGGGCGTGAGTCTGGGCGGTTACTACGCGCCGCGCGCCGCGGCGTTCGAGCCGCGCTTCAAGGCGTGCGTGTCGTGGGGCGCGATCTGGGATTATCACGCCACCTGGAAGAAACGCGTCGAGAAGGCGTTCCAAGCCTCGCTCTCGGTGCCGGGCGAGCACATCATGTGGGTGCTGGGCGTCGACAACATCGAGGACGCGCTGAAAAAGCTCGAAGGCTTCCGCCTTGCGGGCGTCGCCGAGAAGGTGCAGTGCCCGTATCTCCTGACGCACGGCGAACGCGACGCGCAAATTCCCATGGAAGACGCGCGTGCTCTATTCAACGCGATCGGCGCCAAGGACAAGACGCTCAAGGTGTTCACCTTCGACGAGGGCGGCTACGAGCACTGCCAGGGCGACAATCTCACGATCGGCATCGCTTACATCGGCGATTGGCTCGCCGACCGCCTGGAGACGAAGCGGCGCGCGTGAGACAGGTGTCATTGCGAGCGACCCGCCTTCGCTCGTTCCGTTACTACGGCGGCTTTGAGGTCCGCGAACCGCGAAGGCGGGAGCGAAGCAATTCCGGGAGACAGGCAGACCGCGCGGAACTTGATCTTCTTCGCTACAGATTATACGTATAATCCGTCTACTGCTATGGAGCATGTTAATGGCCCGGACGACCGCGCTGGAGTTCCAACGCAAATTCGGCGAGTTCCAGCATCAGGCCCGCCGCGAGCCGGTAGAGATCACCCGCCATGGCCGGCGCGAACTGGTGCTGATGTCGGCCGATCATTACGACTGGTTGCTGGCAGCGGCACGACGCGCCTATCGCACGGCCGATGCGGCATCGGTCGTCGCCGACGCGGTCCGGCGATCGGAGATGGATGCGGAGCATGCGGCGCTCGATGATCTCCTGAAGTAAGATCGTCGTGCCGCTTCCCGAGCCAAGACCTGGTCTTGTCATTCGTTACGATTATCTCTGGGTCCGCGAGGCCGCCACGGGTCGGCATCACGGCAAGGAACGTCCCGCATGTTTGGTCGCCGCTATGGATCCGGGTGTTTCGCCGCGTTTCGTCGTGATTCTTCCAATCACGCATACGCCCCCCGACCACGCTACTATCGGCGTGGAAATCCCGCCGAAGGTCGGCAAAGCTCTGGGACTCGACGATGTCCGGAGTTGCGTCATTGTTTCCGAACATAACATCGACGAATGGCCGAATGCCGGGTGGGCGCCGATCCCGGGCCGGCCAGGCGTTTTCAGCTACGGCTTCATCCCTCCCGGGCTGTTTGCTAAAGTAAAGGCTCGGTTTTTGGAACTGTACGGCACGGGACGCAGTGCGCGAGCGCGCCGATGAGCGATGACGCTCATGACCAACAAATAGTCCACGTCATCATCGTCGGCGGCGGGATCGGCGGATTGTTCGCCGCCAACGCGCTCATTGCGCACGGGCTCAATGTCGCCGTCTATGAGCAGGCGCCGGCGATCGGCGAGATCGGAGCCGGCGTGTTCCTCACGCCCAACAGCGTGCGCCAGCTCGAGCGGGTCGGGCTCGGCGCGGCAGTCGCACGGTGCGGCGCGCGGGTCGGGCGCGAGTCGCGTTACTTCCGCGACGACGGGACGCCGATCGCACCCGTGCAGGTGACGGATTCCGCCGGCTGGAACGCGACCTTCGGCATGCACCGCGCCGACGTCGTGGAGATTCTCAGCACCGCGCTGCCGCCCGGTGTCGTGCACACCGGTCACCGCGCGATCGGCTTCGAACAGGAGGGCGAGGTCGCCAAAGTGCGCTTCGCGAACGGCGCGGTCGCGCAAGGCGACGTGGTGGTCGCGGCGGACGGCATTCATTCGGAGCTGCGCCCGTTTGTGTTTCCTCCCTCCAGGCCGGTGTTCTCGGGCTCGGTCTCCTATCGCGGGCTCGTCGCGCACGCGCGCATCGCACCATGGCCGACCGACGCGTGGCAGATGTGGCTCGGCAAGGCGAAACATTTCCTCGCCTTTCCGGTGCGCGCGGGCGAACTCATCAACTATGTCGGCTTCGTGCCGGCCGACGCCGAAATGAAGGAGTCATGGTCGGCACCGGGCGATCCCGCCGTGCTGCGCCGCGAGTTCGCCGGCTGGGATGCGCGCATCGCGCGGCTGCTGGCGCAGGTGGAGACGACGTTCCGCTGGGCTTTATACGATCGCGAGCCGCTGCCGACGTGGACGCATGGGCGGCTCACACTGCTGGGCGACGCCGCCCATCCCATGCTGCCGCACCTCGGCCAGGGGGCGAACCAGGCGATCGAGGACGGGATGGCGCTCGCGACCATCCTCAAGCGCGCCGACCGGGCGGGCGCGCCCGCGGCGCTCCTCGCCTACGAACGGCTGCGGCGCGAACGCGTCGCCGCGGTGCAGCGCGAGGCGCGCGAGAACGGCCTGCGCTACGATTCCTTCTACGCCGACCTTGCGGTGCGCGACGCCGAGATTGCCGCGCATGCCGACTTCCGCCGCCGCCTCTACGACCACGACGTGGTGCCGGACGCGCAGGCGGTGGCCGCGAGTTTGTAGCTCGTCATTGCGAGGAGCGAAGCGACGAAGCAATCCAGAGTATCACGTACCGCCCTGGATTGCTTCGGCACTTCGTGCCTCGCAATGACACTCAACGCAGCGGCCGGAAGAACGCGCGAATCTCCGCCGCGAGCGCCTCGGGCTGCTCCATCGCCGCGAAATGGCCGCCGCGCGGCATCGCGGTCCAACGGCGGATGTCGGTGTAGACGCGCTCGGCGACCGAGCGTGGCGGGCTCAATATTTCGTGCGGGAACTCGGCGTAGCCGGTGGGCACGGTGATGCCGCCGTCGGGGATCGGCCAGGGCCCGTGCATGCGCGTGTAGTAGGGCCAGAACGAGGAGCCTATCGCGCCGGTGAACCAGTAGAGGCTGATGTTGGCGAGCAGCGCGTCCCTGGTGAATGCGGCCTCAACGTCGCCGCCGCAATCGGACCACCGGCGGAATTTTTCCACGATCCAGGCGGCAAGTCCCGCGGGCGAGTCGGTGAGGCCGAACGCGAGCGTCTGCGGCTTCGTGCCCTGGATCCACTGGTAGCCGGTCTCTTCTTTGAGAAACACGGTCAGCTCGTGCAGATATTTTTTCTCCTCGGGCGTCGGATTCGCCACCATCGCGGGATCACGCCGCACCGGCATGAGGTTGAGATGAATGCCGATCAGACGATCGGGATGGTCGTAGCCCAGGCGCGAGGTGATGAACGAGCCCCAGTCGCCGCCCTGCGCGGCGTAACGACGATATCCGAGCACGTCGGTCATGAGTTTGGCGAAGCACGCGGCGATTTCCTCAACGGAGAAACGCTTCTGCCCGGGCGCAAAGGAGAGCCCATAGCCGGGCAGGGACGGGGCGATCACCGTGAAGGCGTCGGCGGGATCGGCGCCGAAGCGGGCCGGGTCGGTGAGCCGCGGGATGATGTCGAGGAACTCGAATACCGAGCCGGGCCAGCCGTGGGAGAGGAGCAGCGGGCAGGGCGCCGGACCTTCGCCCTCGACGCGCAGGAAGTGCAGGTCGATATCGCAGAGGCGCGCTTTATATTGCGGGAACGCATTGAGCCGCGCCTCCGCCGCACGCCAGTCAAAGCCGTCACGCCAGTAGCCGACGAGGTCGCGCAGGTAATCGACATCGCTGCCGTAGGCCCAGGCGGGCCCGGGCGCCTGGTCGGGAAAGCGCGTGCGCGCGAGGCGCTCGCGCAGATCCGCGATGGCCTCGTCGGGGACGGCGAGTGTGAAGGGTTGGGGTTGCGCGGTCATTTGCATCCTGTCATTGCGAGGCCCGCAGGGCCAAAGCAATCCAGGCTACACGTGTCGCCCTGGATTGCTTCGTCGCTACGCTCCTCGCAATGACGTATCCTACACGGGAATGCGTCGTGACCAAACGCGCTTCTAAAACAACCACCGTTCGCCGGCCGTTGCTGGCGGTCGACGGGGATTCCTTCGCGCACCGCGCCTACCACGCGCTGCCGAAGACCATTCGCGGCCGCGGCGGGCGGCCGGCCGGCGCCATCCTCGGCTTCGCCAATATGCTGCTGCGCCTTTATCGCGACGAGCAGCCGCGCGCGGTCGTCGTCGGCTGGGACACGCTGGAGGAGCCCACCTACCGGCACCAAACATTCGCCGCCTACCAGAGCGGGCGCGAGTTCGACGATGAACTGATCGAGCAGCTCGACATGGTGCCGGAGTTCGTCGCCGCCTGCGGCTTTGCCAACGCGAAGGCGGCCGGCTACGAGGCCGACGATTTCATCGCCTCGGCAGCCACGGCCGAGGAGCGGCGCGGCGGCACGGCGCTGGTCGCAAGCGGCGACCGCGACAGTTTTCAGCTCGCCTCCGATCGTACGACCATTCTTTATCCTGTGCGCGGGGTCGGCCTCGCCCGCATCGGGCCGGTGGAAGTGCGCGAACGCTACGGTGTCGAGCCGGCGCAGGTGCCGGACTTCATCGCGTTGCGCGGCGATCCTTCTGACAAGCTGCCGGGGGCTCCCGGCGTGGGCGCGACCGGCGCCGCTACCCTGCTGCGCAAATACGGGAGCCTGGAAAAGATGCTTGCCGCGGGCCGCTACCCCGATCACGCGGACGAGCTGCGTCTCTACCGCTCGATCGCCACCATGGACCGCAAAGCGCCGCTGCCGCGCCTCGGCGCGCAGAAACCGACGTGGACGAAGGCCGCCGCGCTCGCGCGGGCGTGGGAACTTAATCAGCTCGCGACAAGGCTTGAGGAATTGGCGAAAAGTGAACCGTAGGGTGGGGCAAAGTTTGGCCCTGCGAAAATCGGAGCGGCGCCGCCGCATGTCACGGGGCACGTCATTGCGACAACCACGGCTCGTTATCGTATTGCGGAAAACTGCGAGCGCAGCGATCATATTCAAGCCTTCGCTTTCTGCGATGAAGGAGGCGCCGTTTGGCAGTGCCACTCACTTAGAGCATGGTCCCGAAAAGTGGAAACCGGCTTTGGGAAAAGATCATGCTCCAAAAAGAATTAGAGCGTGATGACGATTCGAAGAAAAGTCATCACGCTATAGCAGAGGAGTTGTCTTTACGATGACAGAGCACACAATACGCCTGCCTCATGGTGAATGGATTTATGATGACGCGAAACGGCTTGGTCAGGAGGGCGGATTTGGAGACGTCTTTCGTGGCAAAGGCGCTAGTGGCGATGTCGCCATCAAACGGTTGAAGCTCACTGCTTCACAGGCCGCGCACCGTGAATTGAGTGTTGCGGAGCACTTTGCAACCAGAAAATTCGTGCATGTCGTTCCAGTTCTAGACGCCGGTCAGGATGCGCAAACGGATCGCTACTTCCTTGTGATGCCGGTGTGTGGCCGCAGCCTCCAGGATGCAATCAACGAGACGCGATCGGGTTTAGAGGCAAAGGATGCAATCCCAGCCATTGTTGCTATCCTCCGCGGACTTCAAGAAGTGGCGGACATTACGCACCGTGATCTGAAACCGGCAAATGTGCTCGACCACCAGGGCGTTTGGAAGATTGCGGATTTTGGCATCGCCAAATTTGTTGAAGATGCTACCTCGCTAGAAACTTTGCGGACAAGCCTGACGCCGTCATATGCGGCGCCCGAGCAATGGCTCGGCGAGCGTCCGACCGGGGCGACTGACATCTACGCACTAGGTTGTATTATCTATGCGCTTTTTACCGGAAAACCGCCGTTCGGCGGCTCCCTGGACGATCTGAGGGAACAGCATCTGCACGGGACGCCGCTCAGGCTTGACCGCCTGCTGCCCCGAGAAGCGGCATTCGTGACTTACATGCTCAGGAAGTTGCCGCCTTCGCGGCCAAGCTTGCCGCGTTGCATTCAGATTTTTTCCAGCGCATCAGTGCCGGCACTTTCGCCTCGCATTCCATCGGGACTCGCCAAAGCGGCAAGAGATATCGCGGAGGAGGAGGCCATCGAAGAAGCAAGAGTTCGGGCGGCGACTACAAGGCGACAGTGGCGAGAGGCTCTGATACCCGGTGCGTTAGCGCAATTGAATGACCTACAAGCGAACTTATTCAATGCAATTGGAGACGTGTTCGAGAGCGTACGGCGCGATCAATATCAAGTCTTTCTGGGGCGCGGGTACCTTCGTTTCGAACCTAAGAAGCCGCCATCTGCCATAATCGATCTGGATTGGATTCGAGGGTGGGGAGCGATCTGTGATTCTACGATTGGGGTGCATCAGATTACCGGAGTCGGGGGAGACGGCTATCATGTATGGGAAGCCTCGCTATTTTACGGGGGGCCGTCGCCGGAAGGGGAATGTCGATGGTATGAGGTGGCTTTCAAAAATCCGCATTACGAAAGGGAAGGCGCGTGGACCAAAGATCATCAACCGGTCAGTGGAGAGGGAATGACAAAGCGGAGAGATATTGCATTTCGAATTAACGAACGTCACGACTTGGCATACGGACCGGTACCGATCGATGCCGAAGACGAAGACGGATTCATCCACCGTTGGTCCGCCCTGCTAGCAAAGGCGGCCGCCGGAAGATTAAGACCTGCGAGCAGGCTTCCGATAGTTATCGATTCGTTGGTGCAATGATCCGGGCTTGCATGCATCGGGCCGGTGGAAGTGCGCGAACGCTACGGTGTCGAGCCGGCGTAGGTGCCGGACTTCATCGCGTTGCGCGGCGATCCTTCTGACAAGCTGCCGGGGGCTCCCGGCGTGGGCGCGACCGGCGCTACCCTGCTGCCCAAATACGGGAGCCTGGAAAAGATGCTTGCCGCGGGCCGCTACCCCGATCACGCGGACGAGCTGCGTCTCTACCGCTCGATCGCCACCATGGACCGCAAAGCGCCGCTGCCGCGCCTCGGCGCGCAGCCGTTCATTATTCGCCTGCGGCGCGCTGGCCCGCCGCTATGCCGCGCCGGGGCGATGGGGTATGAAATCGCCCCATGGCCGTTAGTTTTTGCACTTCAGCTGCGGGAGAGCCCGCGTGAAGCCGCGGCTCATCGCCGTTGTCGCGGGCGTCGTCCTCGCGGCGGGCGGGGGCGCCCTGTGGGTGACGCGCGACCGCGGCGCGCCGGCCGCCACCGCCCAGGAACCGGCGCCCGCCATTCCGGCGACCGTCGGCATCGTGACCGCCCAGGACATGCCGATCCTGCTGCACGGCATCGGCACGGTCCAGGCGTTCAATACCATCGCGATCAAGAGCCGTGTCGACGGCACCATCGTGAAGGTCGACTTCACCGAAGGCCAGGAGGTCGAGGCGGGTGCCGTTCTGGTTGAGATCGACCCGCGCCCCTATCGCGCGGCGCTCGCCCAGGCGAAGGCCGCCAAGGCCCAGCACACGGCCCAGCTGGAAAGCGCGCAGCTCGACTTCGAGCGCACGAGCAAGCTGATCTCGCGCGGGTTCCAGACTCAGCAGAGCTTCGACCAGCAGAGGGCGACCGTCAGCCAGCTCAATGCGGCGCTCGAAGGCGACCAGGCGCAGATCGAGACCGCGGAGCTGAACCTCGAATATGCCAACATCCGTGCGCCGATCGCGGGACGGCTGGGTGCGCGCCTCGTCGACATCGGCAACCTGGTGCGCGCTGGCGACGCCGCGCCGCTGGTGATGATGACCCAGGTGCGGCCGGTGTTCGTCACCTTCACGTTGCCGCAGCAGAATTTCGAAGACGTGCGCGACCGGCAACTAAAAGCGCCGCTCCTGGTGAAAGCCTACGCCGGCGACGATACCCGCGAGCTCTCGACCGGCCGCCTCACACTGATCGACAACTCAATCGACCAATTGACCGGCACCATCCGGCTCAAGGCGCAGTTCGCCAACGAAGACGAGCGCTTGTGGCCCGGCCAGTTCGTCAACGTGCGCGTGGTGCTCGATACCCGCCGCGCGGTGGCGACCGTGCCGGCACAGGCGGTGCAGGACGGGCCGGACGGACCGATCGTGTACGTGGTCAAACCCGGGGACACCGTGCATCGCACGGCGATCGAGGTCGCGGGGGTCCAGGACGGGCTCGCCGCCGTGACGCAAGGTCTCGCGCCGGGCGAGCGCGTCGTGATCAACGGTCAGTTCCGGCTGACCGAGGGCGCGCGCATCAGCGCGGCGCCGCCGGGAGCGTCCGCGAACGCCAGCGGTGACGTACCGAAGTGAGCATTTCCGAACCCTTCATCCGCCGTCCGATCGCGACCGCGCTGTTGATGCTGGGCGTGCTGGTGTTCGGTATCGCGTCCTATGGCCTGCTGCCGGTCGCGCCGCTTCCCAACGTCGATTTCCCCACCATCACGGTCTCGGCGACCTATCCGGGCGCGAGCCCGCAGAAAATGGCGTCAGCGGTCGCGACACCGCTCGAACAGCAATTCACGCAAATTCCCAATCTCGACCAGATGACGTCGCTTTCCGGCGTCGGCACCACCACGATCACTTTGCAGTTCGCGCTTTCCCGCAACATCGACGGCGCCGCCGGCGACGTGATCACGGCGATCAATGCGGCGAGCGGTTTGTTGCCGAAGGATCTGCCCACCCCGCCGACGTACCGGAAGGTCAATCCCGCCGACTTCCCGGTGCTCATCTACGCGATCCATTCCGACGCGATGCCGACCTACAAGGTTGACGATTACGCCAACATCGCGCTCGCCGAACGGCTCTCGACGGTGGAGGGCGTCGGGCAGGTGTTCATTTTCGGGCAGAAGCCCTACGCGGCGCGCATCCAGGTCAACCCGGCGGCAATTGCCGCCAAGGGCATCGGCCTCGAAGACATCCGCAACGCGATCGCCAACGCCACCGTCAACCAGCCGACCGGCCAGATCGAAGGCGCCCACCGGGTCACCGCCATCGACACCAACGATCAGCTCATGGACGCCGCGCAATTTCGCGAGGTGATCGTCGCCTTCCGCAACGGTGCGCCGGTTCGCGTCAAGGACGTGGGCGAGGTATTCAACTCGGTGCTCAACACCCGCATCGGGGCCTGGTTCAACAACCTGCCGGCGGAAGGCATCGCCATCAACAAGGCACCCGGCGCCAACACGCTGGAGCTGGTCGACCGCGTCCAAGAATTGATGCCGCAGCTGCGCCAGTCGATCCCGCCTTCGGTGCATGTCGATCTCGTCGCCGACCGCTCGCAGGTGACGCGCGCGGCGGTGCATGACGTGCAGTTCACCATGCTGCTGACGATCGCGCTGGTGATCGTGGTGATCTTTTTGTTCCTGCGCACCCTGTGGGCGACCTTCATCCCGAGCGTCGCGGTGCCGCTGTCGCTGCTCGCCACCTTCGGCATCATGTACGTGGCCGGCTACAGCCTCGACAATATTTCGCTCATGGGCCTGACCATTTCGGTCGGGTTCGTGGTCGACGACGCGATCGTGATGATCGAGAACATCGTGCGCTACATCGAGCAGGGCATGCGCCCGTTCGAGGCGGCGCTCAAGGGCGCGGGACAGATCGGCTTCACCATTATCTCGATCACCTTCTCGCTCATCGCCGTGTTCATCCCGCTGTTCTTCATGGGCGGCATCATCGGCCGGCTGTTCCGCGAATTCGCCATCACCGTCTCGGTCGCGGTGCTCGCCTCGGCGGTGGTCTCGCTCACGTTGACGCCGGTGCTGTGCTCGCTCCTGCTCAAACAAAAGGGGCTGCATCCGACCGGCCGCTTCAGCCGCATCTGCGAGTCTGCTTTCGACGCAATGCTCGCCGCCTACGACCGCGGGCTCAAATTCGTGTTCCGGCACCAGTTCGCTGCGCTGATGGCGACGTTCGCCCTCGTCGGCACGACCGCTTGGCTCTACCTCGTGATCCCGAAGGGATTTTTCCCGCAGCAGGACACGGGTACCGTGTTCGGGCAAGTCGAGACGCGCCAGGACGCCTCGTTCCGCTCGACCGCGCTGGTGACCCGCGACATCGTCGATATCTTGCGGCGCGATCCGGACGTCGAGAGCGTGTTCTCGCTCGGCGGCGCCTATACCTATAACCCGGGCGAGAACACCGCCCGCGTGTTCTTCCAGCTCAAGCCGTTCCACGAGCGCACCGCCAGCGCCGACGATGTGGTGCAGCGCCTGCGCAAATCCGTCTCCGCCGTCGAGGGCGCGCAATTCTTCATGCAGGTGCCGCAGAATATCACGGTCGGCGGCCGCCTCTCGCGCACGCAATATCAGTACACGCTCACCGACACCGATCTCGACGAACTGACTCACTGGGCGCCGCTGCTCGAGCGCGAGATGAACAAGCTGCCGGAGATCGAGGACGTGGCCTCCGATCAGCAGTCGGCGGCGCCGCATCTCGCGGTCACGGTCGACCGCACCGCCGCCTCGCGGCTCGGCCTCTCCGCCGCGCTGATCGATAATACGCTCAACGACGCCTTCGGCCAGCGCCAGATCGCGACGATCTACACCTCGACCAACCAATATAAGGTCGTGCAGGAAGTCCTGCCGCAGTTCCAGGACGATCCCAACGCGCTGTCGAAAATCTACGTGGCGGCTCCCAACGGCGCGCAGGTGCCGCTGAGCGCCGTCGCCCATTACACCTCGAAGATCGAGCCGCTCACGGTCAGCCACCAGGGCGTGTTCCCGGCGGTCACCTTGTCGTTCAATCTGGCGCCCGGCCACTCGCTCGGACAGGCGGTCGATGCGATCAACGCGGCGGCGCAGCGGCTCGGCGCCCCGCCGACGCTCACCGGCTCGTTCCAGGGAACCGCCCAGGCGTTCCGCGCCTCGCTCTCATCCATGCCGCTGCTGGTCGCCGCCGCGATCCTCGTCGTCTACATCGTGCTCGGCGTGCTCTATGAAAGCTTCATTCATCCGATCACGATTCTCTCGACCTTGCCGGCGGCGGGCGTCGGCGCGCTGCTGATGTTGTGGCTGCTGCATTACGATCTATCGGTGATCGCCATCGTCGGCATGATTTTGTTGATCGGCATCGTGAAGAAGAACGCCATCATGATGATCGATTTTGCGCTGCAGGCGCAGCGGATCGAAGGCAAGAGCGCGCGCGAGGCGGTGCACGAGGCTTGCCTGCTGCGCTTCCGTCCGATCATGATGACGACGTTTGCGGCGCTGTTCGGCAGCATGCCGATCGCCTTCGGCCAGGGCGCCGGCTCCGAACTGCGCCGCCCGCTCGGCATCGCCATCGTCGGCGGCCTGCTCGTCTCGCAGTGGCTTACGCTCTACACCACGCCGGTGATCTATCTTTACATGGAGCGGCTGGTGAATTGGCAGGGCGGCGGCGCGCGCCGCTCGCGCCTCGCCGAGGCGCTCGAAGGGGGCGAGGCCGCCGTGGCGCCCGTCCCGGCGGCGGAGTGAGCCACCTAAGCGGCGCTTAGCGCCACGACTCGCGGCGTGTAACGCCAGAATGCGCGGGCAGGATTGCAATGGATTTCATTCTTGGGGGAATAAACGGGAGATATTTGCGCAATATCACGTTGCAGTCCGTTGGCGAAACCGAGGCAGTTGAGGCGGCAGTCGCGTACGCGAACGAGGCATCTCTGCTTTTCGACTGGTGTTGGGAGAACAATATCCCTCTGAAGTACTGGGGCCGGTATGATGAGAGCGTTCCAGTCAGTCCTCACATTCTGAGGACTTTTTTGGCCAGACGATCCGGCAATTTTGTGTGTAAATTGGCGCAGCATTTACACGCCAAAGTCGTCTGGTGGAGGGGATACGGTGTTTATATAGGATCTGCCAATTTATCCCATCGGGCTTGGTACTCCAACATTGAAGCAGGATGTTTTTTCTCCGAAACAGAAACTAGCTTCGCAGAAATCGAAAGCGACTTGCTTGAATTCTTTAGAATTGTAGATCGACATTCGTCTCCGTTAACAGCGGAGCTCGTCGCCTCGATCGAGAGCCGCGCTAAGGAATTGACATTGATGGAGAACAAAGATCGAGAAAATAGAAAACGATTTAATACTTCCCATCTCGTTCATCAGTGGCAAAGCCTTGCTAATGTTAATCCTAAGACCGCAAACGAAGCTAAGAGGGAGGCCTTTCTCAAAGAATGGTGGGATACATTACAGATAATCAGAGACATTAGCCAAAAAGTGTCAGCCGACGCAAATCGGCCAGCTTGGGTTAGGCCGGATACCCCGGCGGGTGCCCAAGCCGATCAGTTTTTGCACGCTCACTACTACCAGCGAACTTTCGATAGGCGAAAAGCTAACTATGAAAAATTCTTCAATGATAATAGGCGGAGTCCTGACGCTGCGTTGGACGCTGCTATTCGGTGGTGGCGCGCACTTAGCGGGCCGCCAAGTATTGAGGCCCGCACTCTGAACGAGTGGGCGCCGTTCTTGAAAGATCATCTTTCACCGGGACGACTGCCAGATCTTAGCAGAGATGAGTTGAGGCAGGTATGCGAGCGGGTGCACGCAATTAGGGATCACGCGAGACGTGTGCCAAACCATGTGGTTGGCCTTCCGGACGGAAGGCAGTATTCAATGCAGGAAAAGACTGAAGCTTTCGCTGACTATCTTTATCAACAAAAGAGTGCGGAAGGAAGATCGGCCATCGAAACACTTACCTATGTACTTCACCCGGCTGATATAGATCAAACGCCATTACGGCTTTGGAATGCTGTAAACGAGTCCGCTTGGCGGATTGATCATCTGGGCATAAGTGCCCTGGGCGAATTAATTGGGTGGGCGCTGCCAGACGTATTCCCGCCCCGGAATGGACGAACAAGTAAGGCTCTCCGTTCACTTGGCTATGACGTGACGATTCATGTCGATTGATAAGAGAAACGAGGGGCGAGCGTCCCTACAGGGGCGGAGAATAAGACTTCCAACATATTCCCATAGGGCCGAATTCAGCTATGATGCGATCGATGACAGAAGAAAACATCAATGCGGTTTTCGAAACCGTGCGCTGTTGGGCCCAAAAGGACCAGGAGGAGTTGGCGGAGCTGGCGCGCGAAATCGAAGCGCGTCGCACGGGCATCTAGGTCATGAACGATGAAGAGCGTGCGGCGGTCCGCCATGGACTCGATGAAGCGGCGCGCGGGGAGTTTGTGCTGGACGATGAAATGGAATCCTTCTGGAAGCGGTATGGCGTTCTGTGAAGCGCTTTGTGTCTATCGAACGTGTTGAATGATTTCTCCGCGTGGGCACGGCCGCTGCGCGGCCTTAGCCCACCCTACGGCGCCGCGACATGAGCGGCGGCCTCTCGATCGGCGTCGATATCGGCGGCACCTTCACCGACGTGGTGGTGCGCGGGCCGGGCGCGCCCGAGCGCATTCTCAAAATCCCATCGACCCGCGCCGATCCGAGCCGCGCGGTTCTCGCCGCACTCGAGCGGATGAAAACGGAGTGGGGGCTCGCGCCCGCCGACGTCGCCCGCTTCGTGCACGGCACCACGGTCGCCACCAACGCGGTCCTGGAGCGCAAGGGGGCGCGCGTCGGCCTGATCACCACCCGCGGGTTCCGCGACGTGCTCGAGATCGGCCGGCAGATGCGGCACCAGATGTACGAACTTGCGCTAGATCCCGAGACGCCGACTTTTCTCGCGCCCGGGCGCTTCCGCCGCGAGATCGACGAGCGCATCGGCCCGAACGGCGCGGTGCTCGTTCCGCTCGACGAAGCGGGGTTCGCCCGCGCCGCCGAGGAATTGATCGCCGCCGGAGCGCAAGCGATTGCGATCGTGTTTCTCTTCTCTTTCCTCAACGACGCGCACGAGCACCGCGCCCGCGAGCTCATCACGGCGCGCCATCCCGATGTTTTCGTCTCGCTCTCGTGCGAGGTCGATCCGGCCTTTCGCGAATACGAACGCACCGTGGTCACGACGTTCGACGCCTATGTGAAACCGGTGGTCGATCGCTATCTGGAAAATCTCGCCGCCGGACTCACAGCGGCGGCGGTGCCGGCGCCGTTGCAGATCATGCAGTCGCGCGGCGGCATTTCCGGCACCGCGACCGCGCGGCTGCGCCCGGTGCGCCTGTTTCTCTCCGGCCCCGCCGCCGGCGTGATCGGCGCGCAAATCGCCGGCGATGCGGCCGGCGCGCGCGACCTCATCACCGTCGATATCGGCGGCACCTCGTGCGACATCGCGCTGATCGAAGGAGGCGTGCCGGCGCTGCGTTCGGAGGGCCGCATCGACGGATACCCGGTGCGCGTCGGCATGGTCGATGTGAACTCGATCGGCGCCGGCGGCGGCTCGATCGCCTGGCTCGACGCCGCGCGCGGCCTGCGCGTCGGACCACAGTCGGCGGGCGCCGAGCCGGGGCCTGCCTGCTACGGCCTCGGCGGCACCGAGCCCACGGTTACCGATGCTTCGGTCCTGCTCGGTTATCTCGATCCCGAGCATTTCGCCGGCGGCCGCATGAAACTTGCGCCGGAGCTCGGCCGCGGCGCCATCGCGCGCGCCATCGCCGGGCCGCTCGGCATGAGCGTCGAGGAAGCCGCGCTCGGCATTCACCGCATTCTCAACGCGCAAATCGCCGAAGGCATTCGCCTCGTGTCGATCCGGCAGGGTCATGACCCGCGGCGCTTCACCTTGCTGCCGCTCGGCGGCGCCGGGGCGCTGCACGCGTGCGCGCTCGCGGAGGAACTCGGCATCGCGCGCATCCTCGTGCCGACCAACCCGGGCGTGCTCTCGGCCGCCGGTCTGCTCGCGGCGCCGGTCGAGCACGAAGTCTCCGCGGCGCTGCCGCGCGCGATCGGCGAAGTGACGATGGCGGAAGTGCGCGACGCGCTCGATCGCCTCGACGCGCGCTGCGGCGCGCTGATGGCGCAGGAAAACGTGGCGCGGGCCGATGTCACGCGCCGTTATTTCGCCGATGTTTGCTACTCCGGCCAGGCTTACTATTTGGAAGTGCCGTTCGCGCCGGACGCGGTCGATCCGTTCGCGGCGCTCGCCGATGCTTTCTACGCCGCGCACGACCGCACGTACGGCTTCGCGCCCGCCGCGCCAGTGCGGCTCGTCAACTTGCGCGCGGTCCATCGCGCCGCCGCAGCCGTGCTGCCGCCCCAGGCATGGGCGCCGAACGGGCACGCGGCGCTGCGGCGTCACGCGCGTATTTTGTTGCCGGAGCACAAAGCTCCGGTCGGGGCGGCTGTTTATGACCGCGCCGCCCTGAAACCGGATGATACGCTCGCCGGCCCAGCCATTATCGAGCAGGACGACACCACGACGCTCGTCACGCCCGGCTGGCGCGGTCGCGTCGACCGAGTCGGCAACCTCGTGCTGGAACGCAACAACGATTGAAAGTGGACGCGATGCAAACAACGGCGCTCGATCCGGTCACCGTCGAGGTGGTGCGCAACAAGCTCGACGGCATCGCCAACGAGATGGAGCTGACATTGCTCAAAAGCTCCTGCTCGCCGATCGTCAAAGAAGGGCTCGATGCTTCCGCGAGCCTGTTCACCTTGCAGGGCGAAACGCTCGCGCAAGCCGTGGCGATTCCGATCCATCTCGCGACGCTCATCCCCTGCATCGCCCGCATCCTCGCCGAGTTTCCGCTCGAGACCATGCGCGAGGGCGACCTCTACTGCATGAACGATCCCTATCTCGGCGGCACCCATTTGCCGGACATCGCCGTGATCATGCCGGTGTTCGCGCGCGGGCGGCCGCTCGCGTTTTCGGCCACCATGACGCACCACCAGGACGTGGGCGGCATGACACCGGGCTCGGTGCCGACCCACGCAACCGAGGTATTTCAGGAAGGCATCCGCCTGCCGCCGCTCAAGCTGCGCGAGGGCGACAGGTTCAACGAAACGCTGCTGAAGATTCTCCGGCGCAACGTGCGCATCCCGGAAACTTTCGAGGGCGATCTGATGGCGCAGGTCGCCGCCTGCAGCGTCGGCGCGCGGCGGCTCGCTGCGCTCGCCGAAAATTACGGCGACAATCACCTCACCGCGATCTTCGCCGACCTGCTCGACCGCTCCGAGACGATGACGCGCGACGTGCTGCGCGCGCTGCCGAACGGCACCTACCGGGCGGTCGATTTTCTCGACAACGACGGTGTCGATCTCGACCGGCGCATTCGCATCGAGGTCGCGGTGACGATCGACGATGCCGGCATGACGATCGACTTTGCCGGCTCGAGCCCGCAGGTGCGCGGGCCGTTCAACGCGGTGCCGTCGGGCAGCCTCGCGGCCGCCTGCTACGTGGTGCGCGCGATCACCGACCCGACCATTCCGACCAACGGCGGCTGCTTCCGGCCGATCGCATTGCGCTTGCCGGAAGGCTCGATCGTCAATCCCAGGGAGCCGGCGCCGGTCAACGCCCGCACCGCCACCATCAAGCGGATCGCCGGCACCATCCTCAAGGCGCTGGCTAACGCCGCGCCCGGGCGCGTGCCGGCCGACAGCGGCGGCGAGCTGCTCGTGCTGGCGTTCGGCGGCGAACGGCCCGACGACACGCGCTACGTCACCGGCGAGCTGGTCGCCGGCGGCGCGGGCGCGAGCGCGTCGAAGGACGGCGTCGACGTGATCGAAACCGACGCGACCAACTGCATGAACCTGCCGGCCGAGGCACTCGAACTCGACGCGCCGATCCGGGTGCACCGCCTCGCGCTGCGGCCGGATTCCGGGGGCGCCGGCGCGCGGCGCGGCGGGCTCGGGACTGTGCGTGAATACGAGATCCTGCACGGCAACGTGCGTTTCACCCACCGCGGCGAGCGCCATTTCATCGCGCCTTCAGGACGCGCCGGCGGCCCTGATGGTGCGATGGCGCGCGCCGTCATCCATCGCGCCGGCGGCGGCGAGGAGGTCGTGCCGTCGAAACTGGTGACGACTTTGCACGCGGGCGACCGGGTGGTGATGGAGACCGCGGGCGGCGGCGGTTACGGCGATCCGGCTGCGCGCGAGCGAGAGAAGGTGCGCGCCGACCTCGCCGACGGCAAGATCAGCGCGGAAGGCGCGAAGGCTTACGACGCGGCACCGATTGGCTGAATGCGCCGCCGTTCGAACGAGACGCCGCGCGCCTCCATGCCGAGGGCGGTGAGAATGATGATGACCACCGCGACGATCCCGGCGACGAGCGCGAGCGCGATCGCGTAGTTGCCGCCCAGGTGCGCGGCGATGCCGGCCTGCAGCGTGGCGTTGACCGAGGCGATGAGGTTGCCGAGCTGATAAACGAAGCCGGGGAAGGTGCCGCGCGCATCGCCGGGCGAGAGCTCGTTGAGATGCACCGGGATGACGCCCCAGGCGCCCTGCACCGCGACCTGCATCAGGAAGGCGCCGACCGCGAGCCACACGGCGCTCGCCGCAAACGCCCACAGCGGCAGCACGATCAACGACAGTATCGCGCAGACGATGATCGTGCGCCGGCGCCCGAAACTTTCCGACAGCGAGCCGAACGACACGCCGCCGATGATGGCGCCGATGTTGTAGATGACCGCGATCAGCCCGACCTCGTGCGGGCCGAGGTGATGCTGCACCTGCAGGAAGGTCGGATAGAGGTCCTGCGTGCCGTGGCTGAAGAAGTTGAATGCGGTCATCAGCACGATGGCGTAGATGCCGAGCCGCCAGTGGCTCTTCAAGATCGCGAGCGTGTTGCTCGCGGGCGTGGTCGGCGTCCAGGTCGGCGATTCCGGCACGGTGCGGCGGATGTAGAACACGAGCAGCGCCGGGATCACGCCGACCATGAACATGCCGCGCCAGCCGATGTACTGGAAGAGAAGCGCATAGACGATCGAGGCGAGAAAGTAGCCGGCCGGATAGCCCGATTGCAGCAGCCCGGAGACGAAGCCGCGGGCGTGCGGCGGAATCGATTCCATGGTGAGCGAGGCGCCGACCCCCCATTCGCCGCCCATGGCGACGCCGAAGATTGCGCGCAATATCAGCAGCGCGGTGAGGCTCGGCGCGAAGCCCGAGGCGAACTCGATCGCCGAATAAAGAAGGATGTTGACCATCAGGGTCGGGCGGCGCCCCCAGCGGTCGGCGGCACGGCCGAACAGATAGGCGCCCACCGGGCGCATCGCCAAGGTCAACAGGATCGCGAAGGTGACCTCGGTGATATCGGTATTGAACTCGGCGGCGATGTCCTTGAGCACGAATACCAGAAGGAAGAAGTCGAAGGCATCGAGCGCCCACCCCAGGAAGGCCGCCGCCACCACGTGTCTCTGCTGGCTCGTCCACCCCGAGAGCGCCGCGATCGGCATTGATGCGTCTCCACAAGCCCGCCAGAGGCTCAACTCTGCATAGCGCGCGGTGGTTCCGTAGGGGGCGGCACGAGGCTCGCGTTTCCAGAGTGAAGCGGAACGTCCATCCTACGAAATCACGGTGTCGCATACGGCGAAATCGTCCGCTTGAGGAACGCGCCGTCCCCGGGTTCGCCGAGGATCTTGCCTTCCTCGGCGACGACCTTGCCGCGCAGGATCGTCATCACCGGCCAGCCGGTGACCGCGAGGCCCTCGTACGGCGTGTAGTCGGTGCCGTGGTGCATCAGCTCCTGGCGGATCGTTTCCTTGCGGTTGTCGTCCCATAGCACGAGGTCGGCATCGAAGCCGACGCCGATCGAGCCTTTGTTTGGATAGAGTCCGTACATTTTCGCGTGGTTGGTCGAGGTGAGCGCGACGAACTCGTTCGCGGTGATGCGCCCCTCGGCGACGCCCTTGCTCCAAAGAATTGGCATGCGCGTCTCGACGCCAGGGATGCCGTTCGGCACCCAGCGGAACGAGGTGCGGGCCTTCGGGTTCTTCTTGCCCAACGGCCCTTCGAAATAGAACGGGCAGTGGTCGGACGAGAACGTCTGGAACACGCCTTGGGTGAGCCCTTCCCAGATCGCGTCCCAGCTGGCGCGGTCGCGCGGCGGCGGCGAGCACACGTATTTGCTGCCGCTCTCGTCCATGTTGAGGCCTTTAAGGTCGTCGGCGGTGAGCGCGATGTACTGCGGGCAGGTCTCGCCGTAGACTTTGAGGCCGCGCTGCTGCGCCCAGCGGATCTGCTCCATCGCCTCGCGGCCCGACACGTGCACGATCATGATCGGCACGTCGAGCAGTTCCGCGTGGCTGATGGCGCGGTGCGCCGCCTCGCGCTCGACGATCTGCGGCCGCGAGACCGCGTGATAATAGGGCGCGGTGTTGTCGGCGCGCTCGAGCCGCTCGGTCATGAAGCGGATGGCGTCGTAGCCCTCGCAATGGACCATCACCAGCGCGCGGCAGCCGCGCGCGCATTCGAACACTTCGAGCAGCTGGCGGTCGTTGAGCACCAAATCGTCATAGGTCATGAACACCTTGAACGAGGTGTAGCCGTCCTCGACCAGGGCCGGCAGCTCCTGGCCGAGCACGCTGGGCGACGGGTCGGTGATGATGAGATGGAAGCCATAGTCGGCGAAGCACTTGCCGTCGGCTTCCTTGTGATAATCCATGACGCTCGCGCGCAGGCTGGTGCCGCGTGGCTGCAGCGCGAACGGCAGCACCGTGGTGTTGCCGCCGGCGATCGCCGAGCGCGTGCCGGTGAGGAAGTCGTCGGCCATCTTCGGTCCGCCGAAGGCGTGCTGCGACAGATGAACGTGGCTGTCGATGCCGCCCGGCATCACGCGCAGGCCGGAGGCGTCGATGTCGCGCGCGGCGCCCTCGATGCGGTCGGCGACGGCGACGATGCGGCCGGCGCGCACGCCCATGTCGCCGCGGAAGGTGTCGCTCGCGGTCGTTATCGTGCCGCCGCGGATCGCGAGATCGTAGTCAGCCATGATCAACTCCTACCGGCTCTCCTGGACGTTCGCCGCCAGCCCGAATAGCCGTTCCGCGAGCAGCATACCCACCAGCGTGACGACGACAATCACGCCCGAGACCGCGGCGACGCGCACGTCGAGACTCGCCTCGAGAATCTGCCACAGCTTGATCGGCAACACTTCGGTGCGCGCGTCGGAGAGGAACAGCGACACCGGAACGTGGTCGAACGAGGCGAGGAAAGCAACGAAGCATCCCGCAAAAACGCCGCGACCGATGAGCGGCAGGGTGATGCGGCGCAAGGTATACCAGCGGCTCGCGCCCAGGCTGAACGAGCAGTCGGCGAGCGCGGGATTGAGCTGCTGCACGGCGGCCGAGACCATGCGGATGACGAACGGCGTGCAGATCACGACGTGGCCGATCGCGAGGGTCCACAGCGAGAGCCGCACCGAGAGCACGCTGAACACCATGAGCAGAGCGAGGCCGAACGCCATGGCGGGCAGCACCATGGGCGACATGAATAGGCTGTCGAGCAGGCGCGCGGTCGTGCTGCGGCTGCGCGCGATGCCGAGCGCGGCAGCGGTGCCGAGCAGCCCGCAGGCGAGCGTGGCAAAGGTTGCAAGCTTGAGGCTGGTCCACCCCGCGCCGATCAGTTCGCTCGACTGCGCCAACTCCACATACCACCGCACGGACCAGGTCGGCGGCGGGAACTTGAGCGTCTGCCCGCCGGTGAACGACGTGATGAGCACCACTACGGTCGGCGCGAGCAGCAGCAGCATGGCAAAGCCGGCGACCGCCCAAACCGCCCCTTCGTAGACCAGGTCGCTCGGCCTAAGCCGCATCGATGCCTCGCATCCGACGCTGCGCCGCGGCGTTGAGAACGTAAGTGATGACGAGGATGGACACGGTGAACACGACGGAGAGCGCGGCGGCAAACGGCCAATCCTGCACGCCCACCGCTTGCTGATAGATGTTGAGCGGCATTAGCACGATACGGCCGCCGCCCACCAGCGTCTGGGTGATGAAGGCGGTGGTCGAGGCGGCAAACACCAGCAGCGCGCCGGCGAGCGCGCCCGGCAGCGTGAGCGGCACGATCACCGTGCACAGGCGACGCAAGCGGCTCGCGCCCAATGCTTCGGCGGCATCGACGATGTTGCGGTCGAGCTTGAGCAGGCTGTTGATCACCGGCAGCGCCATGAGCGGCAGCTGAATCTGCGCGAGCGCGAGGACGAGCCCGCCCCAGGTATAAAGCAGCCGCACCGGCGTGCCCCACAGGCCGAGCGCCAGCATGGTGTTATTGACGATGCCCTCGCGCCCGAGGATCACGATCCAGGCGAAGGTGCGCACCACGGCGCTGGTGAGCATCGGCATCATAATGAGAAAGAGGATCAACGTGCGCCTGTGCGGCCCGCCGGCGACGTAGACGAGGCCGAGCGCATAGGCGAGGGGGAGGCAAACGGCGGTGACGAGGAAACCGAGCTCCAGCGTGTCCCACAGAACGCCGAGGCTGTAGCCGTCGGTGAAGAATTTTCCGTATTGGCGCAAGCCAAGCGCCCGGAATTCCGCCGTGTCGAACAGGCTGATGATCACCAGCAGCAAGAACGGCGCCACGAACCAAGCGAGGAAGAAGAGCGCGAGCGGCACGGCCGGAAGGGCTTCACCGAGGGCTGCGAATGTGCGCCGGCGCGTCACCGGGTTTTGCAACTAGGCACTACCCTCGTCATGCCCGCGAAAGCGGGCATCCAGTAATCTGAGGCAGTGCAGCTTGGCCGCGCCGCCGCGCATTACTGGATCGTCCGCTTACGCGGACGATGACGATGAGTGGATCACTAATCAGATTTTGACCTCTTTGGTAAACCGGGTGATCCAGTCGCCGCGCAGGTGCTGGAATTTTGTCCAGTCGAGCAGGCGGTTCTTGGTGATCAGCTCATCGACTCCCGCGGCGAGCTTGAGATTGGGGCCGGTGAGCTTCACCTTTCTGTTGGTCGGCATCATCACCCAGGGAACGGCTTCGAGGTCCTTCTGCACCGGCTCGCTCATCACCGTCTCGATGTAGTCGAAGGTCGCCTTGCCGGCCTGGGCGTTCTTCACCAGCTGCGCGCTGGTGCGTACGATGATTGCGCCGGTCTTCGGGACGGCGAAATCGACATCGACGCCCTTCGCACGCAGCAGCTCGACGTTATTGAAATAGTTGAAGGCGATGTCGATCTCGCCCTGTTGGAACAGCGCGGCAAGCGCACCGGGCGACTGCGCGATCGCGCCGACGCTGGGCAAGAGTTCGTGCATGGCCTTGAACGCCGGCTCGATGTCGGTGTCCGAGCCGCCCTTCATCATCGCCACGTCGACCATGAAGGCGGTGCCGAGGCTCGACGCCATGCCGGTGATGCCGACGCGGCCCTTGTATTCCGGCTTCCACAGGTCGTCCCAGGAAGTCGGGGGCGTCGGGATTTTCTTCGGGTTGTAGGCGAGGCCGATCACCTGGCAGGTAATGACGGGCGCAAAGCCGTCGGCATCGCGGAACGCAGCCGGAATATCCGCGATGGTTTTCGACTTTTCGGCCGGGAACTTGTCGAGCACGTCGGCCTTTTTGGCGTTGATCAACGGGCCTTCGTCGAACAGCACCACGTCGAACGGCGGGTTGGCGCGCGCCGCCTGGATTTTGGCGATCTGGTCGACGTTGAGCAACGGCGTGAAGTTCACGCTTGCACCGGTCGCCTTGGCAACGGCCGGCCCGACTACCGCTTTGAACGCCTCGTCGAAACTGCCGGGATAGGTGGTGGCCACCACGGTGTCGGCGGCGGCGGCGAGATCGGTGAAGCCGACGGCGAGCGCGGCGCCTCCCAGGCGCAAGGCGGTACGGCGGGAGATCGACATGGCGGGCCTCCGTTCGATTATCGCGATTATCGTGCAATTATCAGGCCGAAGCGTCGGACGGTGCGCCAGCGGAGAAATTGACATGATCATCACCCCCGAGCCGTTGCGGGCGGAGGCATTCGCGCCGTTCGGCGACGTGCTCGAGCCGCCGGCGCAGACGGGGCGCAATTTCTTTGCCAACGGCTTGGCCAACCGCCGGCCGGGTGCCGCGCCCTCGCTCGCGGTCGCTCACGTTCCCCCGCTCACGACGTTTCCGCTGGTGGCCACGCGGATGGAACGGCACGAATTCTCCTCACAAAGCTTCCTCGCGCTCGACGTTGAGCGCTGGCTCGTCATCGTCGCACCGAAGGCGGCCGGCGGGGGGCCTGACGCGGCGCGGGCACGCGCCTTCCTCGCCGGCCCCGGCCAGGGCGTCACCTATCGCGTCGATACCTGGCATCACCGCTCACCGTGCTCGATCGCCCGGCGCGGTTTGCCGTGCTGATTTGGCTCGAGCACAGCGCGACCGACGAGGAATTCGTCACGCTCGACCGGCCGTTCACGGTCGACGTGCCCGTCTGACGGGGGGAGACGATGGCAGGCGCCTACGATCGTGATCTGATCGGCTATGGGGCAAATCCGCCCGATCCGAAGTGGCCCGGCGGCGCGCGTCTCGCCATCAATTTCGTCATCAACTACGAGGAGGGATCGGAACCCTCGGTTCAGGACGGCGAGGGAGCAACCGAGATCGGACTCACCGAAGCGCACGGCCGCGGTCAGCAAGTCAAGGGCCGCGACCTCGCCGGCGAGAGCATGTTCGAGTACGGCAGCCGCGTGGGCTTCTGGCGGCTGATGCGCGTGTTCCAGGCGCGCAACCTGCCGCTGACGATCTTCGGCTGCGCGCTCGCCCTCGAGCGCCATCCGCCGGCCGCCGCCGCGATCCGCGCCTCCGGATTCGACGTGTGCTCGCACGGCTGGCGGTGGGTCAAGCATTTCGAGCTGTCGGAAGACGAGGAACGTGACCATATCCGCAAAGCGATCCGCTCGTTCGAGACGACGCTGGGTGAGCGGCCGGTGGGGTGGTATTGCCGCTACGGGCCCAGCGTGAATACGCGCCGGCTGCTCGTCGAGGAAGGCGGCTTTATCTACGACTCCGATTATTACGGCGACGAGCTTCCGTTCTGGAAGACCGTCGACGGCAAGCCGCATCTCATTGTGCCCTACTCGCTGACCAACAACGACGGCAAATACACCGGCACGATCGGCACGGCCGATGACTGGTTCGCTTTCGTTCGCGACGCTTTCGACGTGCTCTATCGCGAAGGCGCGACCCAGCCGAAAATGATGTCGGTCGGCCTGCACATGCGGCTGACCGGGCATCCGGCTCGCGCTGCAGGCCTCGAACGGCTGCTCGACTACATGATGCAGCACGCCGACATCTGGATCGCGCGCCGGCGGGACGTCGCCCGCCATTGGATCGCGACCCACCCTTATCCGGGCAAGGGCCTTAATGAGTAAGCCGTGGGCACGCGCGCTGCGCGCGCTTTGCCCACCCTACAATTCACTAGCTGCCGTTTTTCGGCGCAGCACTGCTCATTTCATAAGCACGCGTTTCTTGCAAAGAAACGCCTAACCGCGCTTATCTCAGCGATTCCAAATAGTTCGTTCCTTTGGCACGGAAAGTGACTCGGAAGCCGTGAAATCATCCGCCCTCCGACACGGGAGCTTCCCATGTGCGAACATCACGGCCTCGACTTGGGCCGGCTCAAATCCTGCGATTTTTCCCGGCGTGGCGTGCTTAAGGCGACCGGCGCGACCGTGCTCACCATGGCCCTCGGGCCGGGCCTCGGCGGCACCGCGCTCGCGGCCGACACGATCAAATCCACTCACGGCAGCGGCTTCTGCAACCTCAACATCTTCCTCGCCCACGCGCTGCAGACCGCGCGCGAGGACGGGCTCGAACTCGCGTTCGTCAACACGCCGACCTTCGCCGAGCAGGTGACCTTTCTCGGCATCGGCCAGGTCGACGTGGGGCTGATGCCGTATACGAGCTTCATCGCGCTGTTCGACGCCGGCGCGCCGGTCAAGGTCGTGGCGGGCGGCGGCATCGAGGGCTGCGTGATCGTCTCGCAACCGGGCCTCGACACCGCGCAGAAGCTCAAGGGCAAGACGCTCGGAACCTTCCAGCTCGATACGCTCGAAGTGATGCCCTACGACTATCTCAAGAAGAATGGCGTGAGCTTCAAGGACGTAACGGTGCGCTACATGGGCAACACGCCCGAGGCGGTCGAGGCGTTCAAGGCCGGCGCGATCGACTGGATCTGCACCGTAGAACCCTACGCGAGCGCGCTGCTCAACGACGTGAAAGGCTCGCACAAGCTCTCCGACGGCCGCGACATCTACGGCAAGGGCTATACCGACTGCGTGCTCGCCTGCCGCTCGGATCTGATCAAACAGAATCCGACCGCCCTCAAGGCCCTGATCAAAGGCATGATGAAGGCGCAACTTATCGCCGAAACCAATCCGGAGGAGGCGCTGCCGAAACTCGTCGGCACCTACTACAAGACGTCGATGGAGAACGCGCGCATCGCCATGGGCAAGCAGCCGGCGGTGGTCGATGCACGATCGCAAACCGACTTCATTCTCGCGCGCACCGATTCGATCATGGAGATGGGCTACATCAAGAAGAAGCCAGGCCGCGACGCCATCGACTGGTCGCTGCTCGAGCAGGTGATCGCCGAGAACAAGGAACTCTACGGCAAGCTCAAATACAAGGCGGCCTGACGAATGACGGCGGTTCCGCAGCCGGCGGCGGCCCGCGAAGAGCAAACACAGGCGATCGGCGCGGCGCATGCCGCGCCGGCGACGCTGCGGCCGGTCATGCCCGCGTGGGCCGGGCGCGCCGCGTCCCGCCTGGGCTTTACGCTGCTTTCGGTCGGCCTGTTCTGCGCACTCTGGGAATTGCTGTGGGCGCTCGGCATTTCCGACCCGCGCCTGCTGCCGCCGCCCCATGTATTCCTGGGCAATTTTCCCGAGCAGGCGAAATTCTTCAACACCGCGCAGCGCTGGCAGGTCGGCGTCGGGCTCAACACCGGGCCGTCGCCCGCCGGCGCGGTGATGATCACCATCGCGGCGTCGGCCGCGCGCGTATTCGCCGGCCTGCTGATCGCCTCGACGCTCTCGATCACCATCGGCGTGCTGGTCCGCTACTACGTGGCGGTCGAGAAGCTCGCACTGCCCACCATCACCTTGCTCTCGCCGGTGTCGCCGATCGCGTGGCTGCCCGTCGCGATCTTCCTGTTCGGCATCGGCGACGCGCCGGCGATCTTCATGGTGGTGGTCGCATTGTTCTTTCACATGGTGCTCGCGACCATCAGTCAAATCGACGGGGTCAACCGCAATTTCATCAACGTCGCGCGCACCATGGGGGCGACCAAGTTCCAGATCTACGCGCGCGTTATCATCCCGGCGATCCTGCCGGGCCTGCTGATGGTTCTCCGGCTCAACCTGCTCGGTGCCTGGATGGTCGTGCTGGTCGCGGAATCGACCGGGGTCGGCTACGGCCTCGGCCAGGTGATCATGCTGGCGCGCAACACCTTCAACCCTTCGCTGGTGTTCTTCACCATCGCGCTCATTGGCGTGCTCGGCTTCGCCTCCGACTGGACGCTGCGCGTGGTGCAGAAGCGCATTCTCTATTGGGTTCCCGAGACCACGGGGGTGCTGCGTGGCCTCTAGGCCGATACGGCCATTTTCTTCGCGCGACGCGGTCGTGTGCCGCAACGTCTCGAAGGTATGGGCGGACGGTACCGATCGCGCCCACCCGGCGCTCCGCGACATCGATCTCGACATTGCGCCCGGCGAGTTCACGGTGCTGATCGGTCCGTCCGGCTGCGGCAAGAGCACCTTGCTCTATCTCGTCGCCGGACTCGAGCCGGAGACCGAGGGCGAAATCTGGTCGTTTGGAGATCGCGTAGCCGCGCCGTCGCCCGACCGCAGTCTCATCTTCCAAGAAACTTCCCTCTTCCCCTGGCTCACCGTGTGGCAGAACGTGAGCTTCGGATTGTCGATCCGCGGCACGCCGGCGGCGGAGCGCAAGGCGGTGGCGCGCGAGGCGCTGCATCGCGTCGGGCTGACCGAGGCGATCGACAAGCGCCCGGATGAACTTTCCGGCGGCATGCGCCAGCGGGTCGCCGTGGCGCGCGCGCTCGCGATGCGGCCCAAAGTGCTGCTGATGGACGAGCCGTTCGCGGCGCTCGACGTGCAGACGCGCACCAAAATGCAGGACTTTCTGCTCGACGTTTGGCGCGAGAGCGCGGCGTCGATCCTGTTCGTCACCCATCACATCGAGGAAGCAATCGCGCTCGCCGACCGCGTGGTCGTCTTCACCGCGCGGCCCGGGCGCGTGAAGACCGTCGTGCCGATCGAGATTCCGCGCCCGCGCGATCCGTTCTCGCCGCGGAGCGAAGCGCTGCGCAAGGAACTCACCGACATCCTGCGCGACGAGGTCGACCGCGCGTTTGCCGAGCAGGAGGCGCTGGCACCGGCGTGATGTCATTGCGAGGAAGCGAAGCGACGAAGCAATCCAGAGCGGCACGTATGGTGCGCGTCGTCCTGGATTGCTTCGTGGAGCCTGTCATCGGGCCGGCCACTTCGGGCCGGGCCCGTTGGCTCGCAATGACAGAAAAGGAAGAGGAGCCTGATGTCCGTATCGCTCGTCCGCAGCCGCGCCATGATTACGCGCGCGCTCGACCGCCATGCCTGGGAGGAGATCGCCGACGGCGCGGTGCTGCAGGAGGACGGCGTCATTCGCGAGATCGGCACTTACGCCGAGCTCAAAGGGCGCCACCCGGATGCGCCGGTGGTCGGCACGGGCAACGAGATCCTGCTGCCGGGATTCGTCAACGGCCATCATCACATCGGGCTTACCCCGGTGCAGCTTGGCTCGCCCGACATGCCGCTCGAGCTGTGGTTCATCACCCGCATGGTGATCCGCAGCCTCGATCTATATCTCGACACGCTTTACTCGGCCTTCGAGATGGTCGCCTCGGGCATCACCACGGTGCAGCACATCCATGGCTGGATGCCCGGCACTTTGAACGAGGTGGAGGCGCGATCCGAGCAGGTTATCCGTGCTTACGAAGACATCGGCATGCGGGTCTCCTACTGCTACGCGGTGCGCGATCAGAACCGGCTCGTCTATCAAGCGGACGAGGAGTTCATCGCGAGTCTGCCGGCGGAGCTGCAAGACCCGATGAAACGATGGTTCGCGCGCTTCAAGATGACGCTCGACGACAGCATGGATTTGTTCGCGAGCCTGCACCGCAAGCATCAGAACAAGCGTCGCGTGAAAATCCAGCTCGCGCCCGCCAACCTGCACTGGTGCTCGGACCGCGCGCTCGCGATGCTCTCCGACGCGTCGAAGAAACACGGCGTGCCGATGCACATGCACCTGCTCGAGACCGCGTTTCAGAAGGAATACGCGCGCCGGCGCGGCGGCTGCACCGCGGTCGAATATATCGACCGTTTCGGCATGCTCGGGCCGCACATGACGCTCGGGCACGGCGTGTGGCTCAATGAGCACGACATCGACCGCCTCGCCGAGACCGGCACCTGCGTATGCCACAACTGCTCCTCCAACTTCCGCCTGCGCTCGGGCGTCGCCGCGCTCAACCATTTCGAGGCCAGGGGTATCACCACCGCGATCGGGCTCGACGAGGCCGGCATCAACGACGATCGCGACATGCTCCAAGAAATGCGCATGGTGCTGCGCGCGCACCGCGTGCCCGGCATCGGCGACGACGTGCCCACAATGGCGCAGGTGTTCCGCATGGCGACGGACGGCGGCGCCAGGACCACCGGTTACGCCGGCACAATCGGTACGCTCGCGCCCGGCAAGGCCGCCGACCTCGTGCTGATCGATTGGCACAGGCTCGCTTATCCTTATCTCGACGAGGAGACGCCGCTGCTCGATGCGGTGATCCAGCGGGCGAAGAACGACGCGGTGAAGCTCGTCATGTGCGACGGCGAGGTCATCTATCGCGACGGGAGGTTCACCCGCGTCGACCGCGAGGGCGCTCTCAAGGCGCTGCACGATGATTTGCAGAAGGCCTTGTCCGACGACGAGGTCGAGCGGCGCAACCTCTCGAAAGCGCTGCTTCCGCACGTGAGGAAATTCTATAGCAACTATTTCGACCCGCAGACGCACCAGCCGTTTTACCGGCAGAGTTCAAAGCTGTAGAGAAAGCGTCATTGCGAGGAGCCGCGTAGCGGCGACGAAGCAATCCAGGGCTGCGCGTGTTGCCCCTGCATTGCTTCCCCCCCGCTTTCGCGAGGGCTAAAGGCTTCGCTCGCAATGACGCGTTTGGGCGCTTTGCCCATAGTACCAAAACCCGGTAAGCAACAACATGAAACGGGTCCTCGCGTTCGTTTTCCTCGCGCTCCTGACGCACGCCGCGCAGGCGCAGCCGTGGCCGAGCCAGCCCGTGCGCCTCGTCGTTCCGGCCTCGCCCGGCAGCTCCCTCGACGTGATCGCGCGCGTGCTGGGCGAGCACCTGCGCCCGCGCTGGAAGGAGCCGGTGGTGGTGGAGGACAAGGCAGGCGCCGGCGGTATGCTCGGCATGAACACGGTCGCGCGCGCGGCCGCCGACGGCCACACGCTCGGCATCGGCTTCAACGGGCCGATCGCCTTTGCGCCGCACCTTTATCGTCACATGAGCTACGAGCCGGCGAAGGATCTGGTGCCGGTCGTGCTCACCACGTCGCAGCCCAACGTGCTGGCGGTCGCGGCGAGCCATCCGGCGAACAGCGTCGCGGAATTTGTCGCCTGGGCGAAGCAGCAGGGCGGCAAGCTGCTCTACGCCTCGGTCGGCACCGGCAGTTCGTCGCATCTGACGATGGAATTGTTCCAGAGCGTCGCCGGCTTCGAAGGTACGCACGTTCCCTATAAGGGCTCGCCGGAAGCGGCGATGTCGGTCGTCACCGGCGAGACCCACGCGATCTTCGCGGTCGAGCCGGCGCTGCTGCCGTTTCTTCAGAGCAAACAACTCAAGTTGCTCGCCTCGACCGGCAAGGAGCGCGCGGCCGGCCAGGAAAACCTGCCGACCTTGGCGGAATCCGGCTACCCCGAGGTGCAATCGCTCGCCTGGAACGGCTTGTTCGCGCCCGCGGGTACGCCGGCGGCGGTGGTCGAAAAGATCAACGCCGATGTGAACGCCGCGCTTGCGGAGCTGGCCGTCCGCGCGGTGCTGCTCAAACAAGGGTTGGTCCCGGGCGGCGGCACGCCCGCGGACTTCCAGCGGCTGGTGCAAGAGGAAAGCCGCAAGTGGGGGCCCCTGATCGAAGCGAAGATCAAGCCGATCGATTAACCGCGGGGACACATGACGGTATCATCCGACCGACTGGGTAGCGCAAAATCGGATATGTTCGCGTCGCCGCGCAGAGATCTCAATTTTTGAGCCGACCTGATGAAGCCCCACCCCGTCGATGAATGCTTGATTGCCTCCACCGATCTCATTGCGAAGACGCGCAGTAAGCTCGCGGAGCTTCAATTCAGCCTCGACACCTGCCTCACCCGCATTGAAATTTCGGCGGACGCGATCGCGGCCTCGCAGGCGCTGCTGGCGAAATTGGACGGCGGCGCCTTCCGCAGTGGCGATCGAAGGTCGATCGACGATCGGCACCGGAGCAAACATCCGACGGTTCGCCGGCGCCCAGCTCCGACGGGGCCGCCTCGCTCGTCTGAAACCTGACATACAGCGGATTGGCCTGCGACGGCGGTCGGAACCGCGGTCGCGAGCGCGCGTTCCTCGCCCGCGGAGGTCGCGCACAAAGGACGACAGCATGAACTCTTCCCGCCCCCTGGCCGTGGTCACCGGCGCGTCGGCCGGCATCGGTTACGAACTCGCCAAGCAATGCGCCGGGAACGGCTTCGACCTGATCGTTGCCGCGGATGAGCCCGCGATCATGACGGTGACGCGCGATTTCGAAGTGCTCGGCGCCAAAGTCGAGGCGGTCGAGGCCGACCTTTCCACGGTGGAAGGTGTCGACGAACTCCTCGATACGATCGACGGCCGGCCGGTCGATGCGCTGCTCGCCAACGCCGGCCGCGGCCTCGGCAAGGGATTCCTCGATCAGGATTTCGACGAGATCCGGCACGTGATCGACACCAACATCACCGGCACGGTCTATCTCATTTACGAGGTCGGCCGCGAGATGCGCAGCCGCGGACGCGGGCGCATCCTGATCACCGGGTCGATCGCCGGCTTCATGCCGGGCACCTTCCAGGCGGTCTACAACGCCAGCAAAGCGTTCCTCGATTCTTTCTCGTTTGCGCTCCGCGCCGAGCTCAAGGACACCGGTGTCACCGTGACCTGCCTGATGCCGGGCGCGACCGAGACCGATTTCTTCGAACGTGCCGACATGCTCGACACGAAGGTCGGAACGCAAAAGAAGGACGACCCGGCAGACGTCGCCAAGCAGGGCTTCCAGGCAATGATGAAAGGTGAAGGCGACGTGGTCACCGGCTGGCACAACAAGCTGCGCTCGGCGATCTCGCTGCTGCTGCCCTCGGGCGCCGGCGCCGAATTGCATCGCCGGGAGGCCGCGCCGGGCACGGCGCGGTAATCACCCTATTGGGCTCTGCCCACGCGGCGCGATTTCTGCTCGATGAGGAAACTGTCGAGGCTTTCGACGAACTGATAACTATCGGCCAGGTGCCGCCAGCGCCGGGCGATGTCGAAGAGGTCCTGCCGCAGCTGTGAGTCCGTCGCCTCCCGCGCGCGCCGCTCGGTGTCCGCCGCGCGCGTGATGCATTCGGTGACGTGGTCGCTCAGCTTGTGCAGCATAAAGCGCGCTCGACGTTAAGCGGGACGGATTTCATTGAATTGGGCCGGTTCGCACCGATGCAGGGCAGCAAGCCGCGGCCGTTTCTGGATGCTAGCCCCTGGTTCCAAGGAGTCTGTCGGCACCACGACTCAAGCGCCAGATAATTAAAGAAATCGCCGCCGATGAGGCGGCAATTCGTCGAAAAATCGGCGTTTTCCGCGGCGGCGGCTTTGTCGCCCCCTAGTGTGGCGGTTCAGAAGTCCGCATCATGCTTGCGGACTTCTGAACCAAAGCCACACTAGATCAATACGTTGCTAGTGCCCTTCGATTCCGAAGTTCGCAAACGAACGTGCCGCAAAATGATGCGAACTTCGGAATCGGGGCACTAGCGCATGATCCCGAAAAGTGGGGACCGGTTTTCGGAAAAATCTAGAGTCCGACTTGCCGCGTCAGCCCGATTTCGCGGCCTTCGCTGGCCGAACGCAGCATCGCCAGCAGCACTTCGACCGTCGCGGTGCCCCAGGGCCCGTCGTGCAGCGGCGGGGCGCCGTCGACGACGGCGCGATAGACTTCATCGATCACCTCGGCGCGCGGGACCGCTGGCGGCGACAGCGGCTCGAGCCGCGCGCCGCCATTCTGGTAGATCATGACGCCGGACGGCGCCGGCCGCAGGTCGCCCTGCGCACAGCTGACGATGAGTGTCCCGAAATGCTGATGCGCCGCTGGCGGCGGCGACGGGCGGTGTTCGGCACCTCCGTAATTGCGCGCGGTTTTGTATGCGGTTTCTTCCGTGCCGCTTGCGAAGCGCGGGCGGGGCGCGCCGGCGTAGGGCTGCTTTGCCTGGCCCATCTCGCCGGTCCAGTTGTCGAACTCGTCGGAATCGAAGCGGCCGTAGCCGCTGTAGGCAAGCGACGCGAAGGCGCCGTCCGCAAACGTGAGCAGCGCGGCGTAGGCGCCCTCGGTCGGCCGCGCGGCATCCCACGCGCCGGTCGCGGCGCGCACGCTGGCAACGCGTCCGCCGCCGATGAGCCGCACGATATCGACCTGGTGGGCCGCCTGGTTGAACACGGCGCCGCCACCCTGCGCGGTGTCGAGTTCCTCGGGCCGCCGCGGTCGATAAAGATAGTCCGTGTAGTTGACCGCGGTGATCATCCGCACCGGACCGAACGCGCCGTCGTTGACGAGCGTGCGCAGGCGCAGGATCGGCGCGTCGAACGAATGGCTGTGGCCGACGACGAGGCGCACGCCCGCGCGGTTCGCCGCCGCGACGATCGCGTCGCAGTCATCGAGCGTGAGCGCGAGCGGCTTCTCGATGAGCAAATGCTTGCCGTGCCCGGCAGCGAGCACCGCGTGAGCCGCGTGGAATTGATGCGGCGTGGCGATGTAGACGATCTCGACCGCACGATCGGCGCATAGGTCTTCCACCCGCGCGTAGGCGGTGCCGGCGAAATCGGCGGTGAAACGCTGGCGTGCCTCCCCGCGCGGATCGGCGGCCGCCACCAGCGCGACCCGCGGATCGGCCGCAAAGGTCGGCAGCATCACCGCGAACGCGCGCCCCAGCCCGGCGACGCCGATGCGCAATTTACGACCGGGTGGATTCATATGGCAGGACCCCTCGACAAGTTCGCGCGGTTATCCTTACCCTATATGCAATCCGTTTCGTCATTCCGGGGCGCCGCGAAGCCGTAGCCGACGCTCCGCGTCGGCGTTCTTAAATGCTAAGAACGGCGGCCGGGGGCCGCCTATGCCCGGAATCCATGAACACAGGCCATGCCGAATTAGCTTTGCTCCGTGTTCATGGTTTCCGGGCTCGCGCCTTCGGCGCGCCCCGGAATGACGGACCAGGTCCCGGAAGGAACTTCCATGACTCCGGAAGAAAACGATCTGCTGTGCCGCATCGAAGGCGATGCTCCCATGGGGCAGATCATGCGGCGCCACTGGATCGCCGCCTGCCTGTCGGAAGAGGTGGAGGAGCCGGACGGCGCGCCGGTCAAGGTGCGCCTCTTGGGTGAAGACCTCGTGGTGTTCCGCGACAGTCGCGGCCGGCTCGGCGTGCTTGACGAATATTGCTCGCACCGGCGCGCCTCGCTGGTGTTCGCGCGCAACGAGGATTGCGGACTTCGCTGCCTCTATCACGGCTGGAAGTTCGACGTGGACGGCAACATCGTCGAGATGGCGTCGGAGCCGCAGGCGAGCGCGATTCCTGAGCGCGTCAAACACAAAGCCTATCCGGCGCGCGAAGCCGGCGGCTTCGTATGGACCTACCTGGGGCCGGCGGCCGAGATGCGGCCGTTCGAGCCGCCGGCTTTCGCGCCGACACCCGACGCCCGCGTGAGCGCCACCAAGGTGCGGGTGCGCTGCAACTGGGCGCAGGTGCTCGAGGGACAGATCGACTCGGCCCACTCCTCCACCTTGCATTCGTCGGACATGGTGCCGGCGCCGGTCGACGGCGCCAAGGCGACCGAGGTGAACTGGCTACGGCCGTCGACCGACAAGGCGCCGCGGTTCCAGATCGAGCGCACGAGCTACGGCTTTCGTTATGCGGCGATCCGCCGTCCTATCATGAACGAGGCGACCCACGACTACATCCGCACGACCGTTTACATCGCGCCGTTCACCGCGCTGATTCCCCCCAACGACGTGCACAATGTCGCGGTCGTGCTCGCGCCCGAGGACGACACCACCACGATGTTTTATTTTATCGCCTGGAACGGGCGCGACAAACCCGGCGTCGACCCTGAGACGTGGCGCAAGTTCAACGCGCTGCAGTGGGGCGTCGACGTCGACCGCAATTTCGACGCCCGGCGCACGCGTGGGAATCTTTATCTGCAGGACCGCGCGGCGATGAAACAGGGCAACTTCACCGGCATCGCCGGCATTCCGACCCAGGACATCGCCATGTGGGAATCGATGGGGCCGATTTCCGACCGCTCGAAGGAGCGCCTCGGCGCGAGCGACGTGGCGGTCGCCGCGTTCCGCCGCCTGATGGTAGAGGCCGCGCGCACGGTGCAGAACGGCGGGCCGGCGATCGGCACCACCGAGCCGCACGTCGCGCACGGGAGCATCAGCTCCTACGAAGGCGTGGTGCCGAAGACAATGAATTGGCGCAGCCTCGGCGGCGGCAGCGAAGCGCCGCGCGAGCGCGCGCGAGCCGTATAGGCATGGCTCTCCCGATCATTCTCATACTCGCCGGACTCATGGGCGCGGGCGGGGTCGTCCTCGCGGCGGCCGACGCCCACGCGGCGCCCGGTGCGGGCCTTGCCGGCGCCGCCTATATGCTGCTGTTCCACGCGGCGGCGCTCGTCGGCGGGACGGCGCTCTATGGGCAAGGCGTGCTGTGGCGGCCGTTGCTGCTCGCCGTGCTCATCGCCTGGATCGTCGGCGCGGCGCTGTTCTCGGGTGATGTCGCCTTGCGCACTTTCGCCGGCCATCGGCTCTTCCCCATGGCCGCGCCGACCGGCGGCATCGTCCTGATCGCGGCCTGGCTCGCACTCGCCGCCGCCGCCGTCGGCGCGCTGGTGAAAAGCTGATGCAACGCAATTCGGCGCAATGAGTTTTCCCGGGGTGGAGGCCGCCCCATGCGCATCAGCATTGCCGTCGCCGTTGCCCTGTTCGCCGCCGTGTTTTCATCGGGCGTTGGCGCCGAGGAACACGGCGTCCTCACCTATCACAACGACGCCGCGCGCAGCGGGAACTACGTCGTGCCGGGGCTTACCTGGGAAAAGGCGCGCGCGCTGCGTCCTGACACTGGCTTCGCGCCGCGTGTTGACGGCCACCTCTATGCCCAGCCGCTCCTGTGGCGCGCGGGATCAAACACGGTGCTGCTCACCGCGTCCGAGGACAACGTCGTGCAGGCGTTCGATGCGCAAACCGGCAATGAAATCTGGCGGCGCGCGGTCGGCACGCCGGTGCCGCGCTCGTCCTTGCCGTGCGGCAACATCGGTCCGCTCGGCATCACCGGCACGCCGGTGATCGACCCGGCAAGCGAAGGCATTTATTTCAATGCCGCCGTCGAGGGATCCAACGGGTCGCGTCACCGCATCTTCGGCCTTGCGCTCAAGGACGGCACGGTGCTGCCGGGTTTCCCGGTCGATGTCGCCGAAGCGCTGCGCGCGAGCGGGAGGAGCTTCATCCCACGCAACCAGAACCAGCGCGCCGCGCTCACCATCGTGGACGGCACCCTCTACGTCGCCTTCAGCGGACATTTCGGCGACTGCGGCGATTATCGCGGCTGGGTCATCGGGGTGCCATTGCGCGATCCTAACAGCGTCGCGAGCTGGGCGACGCGCGCGCGCGGCGGCGGCATCTGGGCGCCGGGCGGGATTGCCGCCGTCGGCGGCGAGCTGTTCTTCGCCACCGGCAACACCTTCGGGGCGAGCACCTGGAGCGACGGTGAAGCGGTGTTCCGCGTACGGCCGGGCCTCGAGCGCAGCGAGAATCCGCGCGATTTCTTTGTTCCGTCCGACTGGCACGCGCTCGATGCGCGCGACCTCGATCTCGGCGGCAGCAACCCCCTGCCGCTCGACGTGCCGCGCGCCGGCGGCACGCAGGCGCTCATCCTCGCGCTCGGTAAGGATCGCAAGGCCTATCTCCTCGACCGCAACAACCTCGGCGGCATCGGCGGGCAGCTCGCCGAGGCGACGGTGGCGGAGAGCTATATCCACACCGCGCCGGCGGCTTACCCGGCCGGCGATGGTTTGTTTGTTGCTTTTCAGGCGCCGGGCGCGCACTGCCCGAAGCGCGGGGAGAACGGCCTGGTCGTTCTGCAGGTCAAGAGCGGTTCGCCGCCGGCCATGACCACGGCGTGGTGCGGCGCGGTGCGCGGGCGCGGCTCCGCCATGGTCACCACCACCGACGGGCATTCCAATCCGGTGGTGTGGATCGTCGGCGCCGAGGGCGACAACCGGCTGCACGGCTTCAAGGGTGACACCGGCGAAGAATTGTTCACGAGCGAGCCGCTTGCCGGCCTGCGCCGGTTCCAGACATTGATCGCGACCCAAAACCGCCTCTACGTCGGCGCCGACGGGCGCGTCTATGCGTTTGTTTTTTGAACGTCATTGCGAGGAGCGGAGCGACGACGCAATCCAGGGCCGAAAGCGCCGATCGCGTTGCCCTGGATTGCTTCGGCCCTTCGGGCCTCGCAATGACGAGATTACTCCAGCGACACGCCGCTGGCGCGGATCGGGCCCGCCCATTTGTCGATCTCGCGGCGTATGAAGCCGCCGAGGTATTCGGGCGAGCGCTGCGGCGCCGGCGCCACCGTGTTGCCGAGGCGTTGATAGCGTTCGCTCACGCCGGGGCTGTCGAGCGCGTCGCTCATGGCCTTGCTGAGACGGCGCACGATCGGCTCGGGCGTGCGCGCGGGAGCGACGAACGCGTACCAGCCGGTGGCGTCGAAATTGGTCATGCCCTGCTCGTCCGCGGTTAAGAGATCCGGCAGCGCCCGCATGCGCTCGCGCGCCAGGACGGCGAGCGCCTTGACCTGCTTGCCCTCGATTTCCGGCAACGCCGTCGAGCTAAAGTCGCACATGTAATCGATCCGGCCGGCCATCAGGTCAGGCCGTCCGGAGCCGCGATAGGGCACGTGCGTGACCGTCACGCCAATCGCCGTATCGAGCAACAAACAGGCGATGTGGCTGCCGGAGCCGGCGCCGCCCGAGCCGAAGAACAACTTCGCCTGGTTTGCCCGCGCGTAGGTGATGAATTCTTTGAGATCGTTGGCGGGAAAATCCGGGCGGGTGACCAGGATGGCCGGCGTGAGCGCGATCAAGCCGACCGGCGCGAAGTCGGTCACGGAATTGTAGGGCGGATGTTTGTAGAGGGTCTGGTTCTGCGACAGCACGCCGGCGGCGCCGAGCAGGAAGGTGTAGCCGTCGGGCGCCGCGCGCGCGACCCGCGAAGTGCCGGTGATGCCGCCGGCGCCGGACACATTCTCGACCACCACCTGCACGCCGAGGCTCTCGCTCATGCCCGGCGCGATGATTCGTGCGATCACGTCGGGCGGCCCGCCGGCCGCGTATGGCACGACCATCGTGATCGGCCGCGCCGGCCATTCCTGCGCGCCGGCCGGGACGAGCGGCAACGCGACGAGGGCAGCGGCCGCGGCGAAGGTGGTGAATTTCGGCATCGATAGTCCCTTCAATCTCCGCCATCCTGGCCTGCGATCATCGCGCCCGTCCAGCCGTCTCAATTTGGCCGCTAATGAGCCGTCAACAGAAGTGCGGGGGCAGGCGGTCGCGCCGCGCGAGTTCGGGAATACCTCCTCGATTGCGGGCGGCGTCCGTTCGGGCGGCCGGCCGGACTGCGCGTGCCGGCCAGTTGGTGGTGGGGGAGGGACCATGCGCATCGCTGTCTGCGCCTTTGTCGCGTCGATCGGCTTTGCCCAGCCGGCGCTGGCGCAGGGTGACGGCGCCGACCCATTCTGGAAAACCGTGCAGGCGACCTGCGACGCCACGGCTGCCAAGCCGGTGAGCGATCTCGGCCGTCGCATCGCACAGACGTCGATCGACGAGTTCACCAGCTTCGACGGCCACCGCATCGACTCGCATGGTCGCATCTTTCGTTTCGGCCTCACCGAAGCGGAGCACGAGGAGGACGACGGCGGCAGCGACGCGAATATCGGCCACCTCGGCTGGTGGCATGTGATGAAATACTGGCGCGCCGTCTTCGACGACGGCCCGAACGACAAGCTCGAGGTGCGCGGTTATCGCGATGCCTCCACCTCGACACAGGAGAACCGCAGCTCCGAGGTGCTGCGCACCAGTGCCGACCAGCTGCTCAAGCTCGCCGACAAAGTCTCCGATCCGGAGGAGCGCGAGATTCTGCGCGAGGCCGCCTTCCGCGCAGCGATCGTCGACACCTCATGGTCGGCGGCCTTCATCAGCTACGTGGTGCGCCAGTCGGGCGCCGGCGCGAACGCGTTCCACTTCGCCAATGCGCACCGCGTCTACATCTACGATGCGTTCGCGACGAGCGCGGCCGAGGTTGCGGGTAAACCCGACGAGCATATTTACCGGGCCTGTCCGCTCACCACGCGGCCGCGCATCGGCGACATGATCTGCGCTCAACGCGAGCCGGCGCTCGCCGACGCGAGCGCGGACGCCGTGCGCGAGCGGGTACGGAACGAACTCGACGGCAGCCCGGATGCGCGCTCGGTCCGGCGCGGCCATTGCGAGGTGGTCGCTTACGTCGATAAGGGCGCGCGCAAGGTCTACACCATCGGCGGCAACGTCAATCAGGCCGTTACCACCCGCAAACTCAATTTGCGCCGCGACGGCAAATTCTCGGCCGCGCAGAAGAGCGGCTGCGGCGGCGCCGCGCAATGGAACCTGCCGCAGCCCTTGGCGCAGGCCGCGGGCGCGCCGGCGCCGGCCGAGAAATGCTCGCTCAACGACAAGAAATGGTTTGTGCTGCTGCAGTTGAGATAGAGGTATATAATCTGAATCGAGGGACGGAGGCTCACTTGATTCCGGCACGCCGGCTTACGTCTTTTTGGAGCATGACGTTTTTCCGAAAACCGGTACCCACTTTTCGGCGTCATGCTCTAGCCGCACGCTTGCTCATCACCGCAGGCGCGGCTCTCCTCCTTGTTTGTTCGGCCGCGCGCGCGCAAACCCCGGCGGGCAATTGCGAGGAGGCCGCGGGCGTGGCGGTGCTGCCGTCGCCGCTCACGCCGTGGACCGGCGCGCCCCTGCGCGTCCTCTTCACCGCGGAGAAGCCGCTCGAAGGCGAACTGTCGCTGATCGCGCCGGACGGAACCGTCGCGGCGAAGTCGCGGGATCACCTCGACGGCCCGCCCTATTCCTGGTTCGTCGAGATTGCCTCGCCCGCCGCCGGCAAGTGGCGTGCGAGCTTCACGCGCGACCGTGCGTCCGGGGAATGCGCCACGATCGCGCGCGAGATCGCGGTCGGAAACAAAAAGCCGGCGCCGCCGAGCGGATCCTCGACGATGATCTGGCCGGTGCACAACACCTGGAACCGCGCGACCGAGAACCTGTACTCCGCGTGGATCGAGAAGATGTTCGACGATCCGCTCGACGCGCAGCCGTCGTGGCCGGCGCTGCACGATGTGCTGCGCGATCAAAAACGCAATTTCCTGTTCAACTATCTCGGGGCCAACGAAGACCAGATAAAGATGGTCCTGCGCCCGGATTGCGCCGACACGCCGTACTTCTTGCGTGCGTATTTCGCGTTCAAGATGGGGCTGCCGTTCGGTTATTCGAAATGCTCGCGCGGCGGCGGCGGCCGGGGGCCGCATTGTCCGCAGTGGTTCAGCATCGCCAATCCCGAGCCGCCGCGTGCGCCCCCGCAGGCAGCCGCGCCGCCGGCGACACCCGTCGCGACGGGCGGCGGCGGATTCTGGAATCGGACGCCGGAACCGCCACCCGCGCCTCCTCCGCCTGCACCGGTGCACCGGCACCTGGGCCTCGTGGGATCGTTCGGGGAATACATCCAGGTCGTTGCCGACGGGGTCCATTCCGGCTCGGCCCGGACTTATTTGAACGATAACAACACCGACCATTACCCCGTGCCGCTTACGCGGGAGACGCTGCGCCCGGGCGTCATCTACGCCGATCCGTATGGGCACGTATTGACGATCGTCCGGCGGGTCCCGCAGACACCGAATGCGGCCGGCATCATTCTCGCGGTCGACGGCCAACCGGACGGCACGATCGCGCGCAAGCGCTACTGGCGCGGCAATTTCCTGTACGCCCAGGATCCCGCGCTCGGCGGTCCCGGGTTCAAGCGCTTCCGGCCGATCGTGCGCGGACCGAACGGCGCCTTGCGCCGTCTCACCAACGAAGAGATCGAGAAGAACCCGCAGTACGCCGATTTTTCACTCGAGCAGTCGAAGCTCGGGATGGAAGATTTCTACGACCGGATGGACGACGTGATGTCGCCCTCGCCGCTCGATCCGCTCACCGCGATGAAGGACGCGATCGACTCCCTCGACGAGCAGGTAAAGGTGCGCGTGCAGTCGGTCGAGAACGGGCGCAAATTCCTCTCCAGCGGCAAGGGCGAGGCGTCGATGCCCGACGGCCCCACGATCTTTGAAACGGCCGGCGCCTGGGAGGATTTCTCCACGCCCGCGCGCGACCTGCGCATCCTGATCGCGCTCGACGTGGTGCGAGGATATCCTGATCGCGTGGCGCGGCGGCCCGAGCGTTACGCCATGCCGGCGGGCAAGAGTTCTGCCGACGTGAAGGCGGAATTGCAGAACGTGCTCGCCAACGAACTCGCGACGCGGAAGTTTTCCTACACCCGCACCGACGGTTCGCAATGGACGCTCGTGCTCAAGGACGTGATGGACCGCGCGCCGGAGTTGGAGATGGCCTACAACCCGAACGACTGCGTCGAGCTGCGCTGGGGCGCGCGGCCGGGCAGCGAGGAGGCCGCGACCTGCACGCGACACGCGCCATCGACGCAGAAAGTGAAAATGGAGAAATACCGCGCTTGGTTCCACGATCGCCGGCGCCCGCCGCGCGCGTAAGCGTCATTGCGAGCGAAGCGAAGCAATCCAGGGCAACCGGCACCGCGCGTGTGGCCCTGGATTGCTTCGTCGCTTTGCTCCTCGCAATGACAAAGATCTGCGCCGCGCGCCCGCGAGGATGTCGCTAATATGTCCCCCGCGTTCCCTGTTTCTTCCCTCGATCCGTTCGCCGATGATTTCCTCGCCGAGCCGTATCCGTTCTATGAGGAATTGCGCGAGGCCGGGCCGGTGGTCTGGCTCGATCACTACGGGCTGTGGGCCTGCGCGCGCCATGCCGAGGTGCACGCGGTCCTGAGCGATTGGGAAACCTATTGTTCCGCCGCCGGGGTCGGCATCGACGACTTTCGGCGCACCAAGCCGTGGCGGCCGCCGAGCCTGATCCTGGAAGCCGATCCGCCGCTGCACACCCGCAGCCGAACGGTCATGAACCGCGCGCTCTCGGCCAAGGCGATGGCGGGGCTGCGCGCGAGCTTTCACGACGCGGGAGAAACCCTCGCCGACACACTCGTCGCGCGCGGTCGCATCGACGCCATCAAGGACGTGGCGGAAGCTTATCCGCTGAGCGTATTTCCCAAAGCCATTGGCCTCGGGTCAGAAGGCCTCGAGAATTTGCTGCCGTACGGCTCGATGGTGTTCAACGGATTCGGTCCGCGCAACGCGCATTTCAACGCCGCCATGGCCGCGGCCGCCAAGGTCGTCCCCTACATCACCGGACAATGCGCGCGCGATAAGCTTTCGACCGACGGCCTCGGCGCCACCATCTGGGCGGCGGTCGATACCGGCGAGATCACGGCGGAAGAAGCCCCGCTGCTCGTGCGCTCGCTCCTCTCGGCCGGACTGGACACGACGGTCGTCGGCATCGGCAACGCGCTCTACGCTTTCGCGGCGAACCCGGAACAGTGGCAGGCGCTGCGCCAAAACCGCGCCCTGACGCGGCCGGCGTTCGATGAGGTCCTGCGCTGGGAGTCGCCGATCCAGACGTTCTTCCGCACCACCACGCGAGCCGTCGATCTCGGCGGCATCGCGGTTCCCGCCGACGCGAAAATCCTGTTGTTCCTCGCCTCGGCCAATCGCGATCCGCGCAAGTGGAACGACCCGGAGCGCTTCGACATCACCCGCCGCGCCGCCGGCCACGTGGCGTTCGGGGCGGGCATTCATCTGTGCGTCGGCCAGATGCTGGCGCGGCTCGAGACCGAGATGATCTTTGCGGCGCTCGCCGCGCGGGTTGCGCGCATCGACATCGTCGGCGAGCCGCGCCGCAAGCTCAGCAACAGCCTCCGGCAGTTCGCCAGCCTGCCGATCGAGCTGAAACCGGCGTAGGCGCGGCGCGTTGCCGCTTTATGGGCGACCTCGGACATCTGATTTCACACTACGGCTACGCCGCGATCGCGGGCGTGGTCGCGCTCGAAAGCATGGGCGTCCCGCTGCCCGGCGAAACCATGCTCGTGCTCAGCGCCATCTATGCCGGCACCCATGCCGACTTGAATATTGCCGGGGTGATCGGCGCGGCGGCGCTCGGCGCCATCGTCGGCGACAATGTCGGCTATTGGCTGGGACGGGAATTCGGTTATCCGCTGCTGCTGCGTTTCGGCTCCTACGTCGGGCTCACGGAAACGCGGATCAAGCTCGGGCAATATCTGTTCCTGCGCCACGGCGGGAAGGTCGTGTTCTTCGGCCGCTTCATCGCCGTGCTGCGCGTGCTCGCTGCTTTCCTTGCCGGCGTCAACCGAATGGAATGGAAGACCTTCCTCGTCGCCAACGCGGCGGGCGGCGTGCTGTGGTCGCTCGTCTATGGTCTCGGCGCCTATCTGTTTGGGACCGCGCTGCTGCATACGGCGCGGCCGGTCACCATTGCCTTGGTGGTCATCGGCCTCATCATCGTCATAGTGGCGATGTGGTACGTGCGCTCGCACGAAGCGGAGCTGGAGCGGCGGGCGGAACTGGCCTTGCCCGGCCCGCTGCGCCCGGTCGACTGGCGGCGCCGGCACCCGCGCGGATGATGCTATCGTTTTTGCTGGCGCACGGTCTTTTCCCATCCGCCTGGCAGGAATCCGGAGAGTGCAAATCCGGGTGCGAGTTGGGGGCGCTGGGCTGTTTGGCTCCGACGATGTCGACTGGCTATCGGCACCCAGGTTGCGGCGGGAGGCGGTTTCGAGTACGGCTGGCGGGCCTTCTTGAGGAGAATTAAGGATTGCCGGGCAAAACTATTGCAGCCGCCGTGTCTTCTTACGGCGCAAGTGCCACGGCCAAACTGGCGAACATCGCGATCGAGGGCGCGCCCGAGGATCAGTTGCGCGGCCCCCTCGATACTCTGCTGCGCGATATTGCAGAAATCGCGGGGTTACCTGCGCATACCGTGCATCTCGTCGGCGAAACAAAGCTGACGAACCTGAAAACGCGGCCGGACTTTGCGGTCACCGTAAGCAAGGCGTTGGTGGGCTTCATCGAGGTGAAGGCGCCAGGGAAGGGCGCCGACCCGCGCAAATTCAAGGATCTACACGACAAGGAACAGTGGGACAAGCTCAAGTCGCTGCCCAACCTCATTTACACGGACGGAAACGCCTTCAGCCTGTGGCGCGACGGCAGGCTCGAGAGTGCCATCGTTCACCTTGAAGGCAATGTGGAGACATCCGGTAGGAAACTTGCGGCGCCCGCGACCCTGGTCCCTCTCGTCGCGGATTTCCTCGGTTGGGAGCCGATTCCGCCTAAGAGCGCCAAGCAACTCGCCGAGGTGAGCGCTCGCCTCTGCCGGCTGTTGCGCGACGAAGTGATCGAGCAGATGGCGCGCGGGAGCCCCGGGCTTACAGGTCTCGCAAAAGATTGGCGCAAACTGTTGTTCCCACAGGCGAACGACGCGGAGTTTGCTGACGGATATGCGCAGGCTGTGACGTTCGGGCTGCTTGTTGCGCGCGCGAAGGACATCCCTCTATCCGGCGGAACCGAAATGGCAGCGCAGGCGTTGCGCAAGTCCAACTCTCTGATCGGGACGGCCCTGCGGCTGTTGACTGAAGATTCCTCCAATCAGGAGGCTCTGAAAACATCAATCGGGACGCTCACGCGCGTTCTCGATGCGGTTGATTGGCACACCATCAGCAAGGACAAGTCCGAGGCGTGGCTCTATTTCTATGAGGACTTCCTGGAGGTTTATGACAACGCCCTGCGCAAGCGCACTGGCTCCTACTACACGCCGCCGGAAGTCGTTTCCGCGATGGTCAACCTCGTTGACGAAGCTTTGCGTAGCCCGTTGTTCGAACGCGCCGCGGGTTTCGCAGCGCCCGACGTGATTGTAGCCGACCCGGCGGTGGGTACGGGCACTTTCCTGCTCGGCGTGCTCCGGCGCATCGCAATGAGGGTCCGAGACGATCAGGGCGCGGGGGCGGTGCCCGGCGCGATCGAGGCCGCCGCCAAGCGCGTCATCGGTTTTGAGATGCAATTCGGCCCTTTTGCGGTGGCCCAGCTGCGCACTATTGCCGAGATGCAGACGTTGATGAAGACTTCGAACGATCCTGCCCCCGCAACTCCGGACCTTCGTCTCTTCATCACCGATACGCTCGGCAATCCATTCATCGAAGAGGAATGGCTGCCGCAAGTTTACGAACCAGTCGCGAAGTCGCGGCGCGAGGCGAACGAGGTTAAAAAGACTCAGCCGATCACCGTCGTTATCGGCAATCCTCCTTACAAGGAGAAGGCCGAGGGGCGAGGTGGCTGGATCGAAAAAGGCTCAGGCGGAAAGCTGGTTGCACCCCTCGATCGCTGGCGCCCGCCGGCGCAATGGGGTGTCGGCGCTCATCTCAAGCATTTAAAAAATCTCTACATATATTTTTGGCGCTGGGCGACGTGGAAAGTGTTTGGCTCGGGCAACTACGCCGCCACCGGCAATCCCGACAAGGACGAAGAAGGTATCGTTTGTTTCATCTCGGTCGCCGGCTTTCTCAACGGTCCCGGTTTCGAAAAGATGCGCGACGACCTGCGCCGCACTTGTTCCGAGATTTGGGTGGTCGATTGTTCGCCGGAAGGACACCAGCCCGAGGTGGGTACCAGGATTTTCCAAGGAGTCCAGCAGCCTGTCTGCATCGTGCTTGCGGCGCGAAAGCTCAGCAAGAATACGGAAGAACCGGCCACCACACATTTCATTGCGCTTACAAAGGGCGATCGGCAGGATAAATTTGCTGAACTGAACCAACTGTCGCTCCATGGCTCGCAATGGGTCGACGGCCTTTCCGGCTGGCGCGATCCGTTCCTCCCGGCCGCCACGGGCGCATGGGCGGGATTCCCGTTACTCAGTGATTTCTTCGTGTACGACGGCTCGGGCGTTATGCCTGGTCGCACATGGATAATCGCGCCGGATACTGAATCATTAAAGGCGAGATGGAGCCGTCTGATTCGCGAGAAGGATCCGGTTCGGAAAGAATTGCTTTTCCATCCACATGAAGGCGGAGATAAAACGGTCTCGAAAAGCGCAAAGGCCGGATTACCAGGGCACGAGTTTCGGGTTGAAGCGGTTAAAAACGATAAGCAAGCAGTAATAGCGCCTGTTCGCTACGGATTCAGATCGTTTGATCGCCAATGGATTATTCCCGACGCCCGACTTATCAATCGGCCAAATCCGACTTTATGGAAGGCCTATTCTCCACGGCAAATCCACCTGACCGCGCCCGAAGACCGTACACCAACGGGAGGTCCTGCTTTGACCTTCAGCGAGCTCATTCCGGATTTGCACCACTACCATGGGCGAGGGGGGCGCGTTTATCCGCTCTGGCGTGATTCGTCTAGCACCCAGCCAAATATTAAGCCTGCATTTCTCGCGCACCTCGCGACGGTTTACGGGCAGGCGGTTAAGGCCGAGGATATCATGGCCTACCTCGCTACCGTCATGGCGCACCCGGCGTTCACGGCAGGGTTCAAGGCCGATCTCGTCCGTCCCGGCCTGCGCGTCCCACTGACGGCCGATGCAAAGCTGTTCACCGAAGCGGTCGCGCTCGGCGCGGAAGTCATCTGGCTGCATTGCTACGGCGAGAGGTTCGTCGATCCGAAGGCCGGCCGGCCAAAGCAAGCGCCGCGCCTGCCGAAAGAGAGCGCGCCTCATATCCCAGCGGACGGCGCAATTCCCTCCGCTCCTGAGCCGCTGCCAGACGCGATGGACTACGATCCAGCGAAGCGCCGCCTGATCGTCGGAAAAGGTTACGTCGAGAGCGTGACGCCGGAAATGTGGGCCTACGAGGTTTCCGGCAAGCAGGTACTTTGGCATTGGTTCAGCTATCGTCGCCGCGACCGCAGCCGCCCGATCATCGGCGATCGCCGCCCGCCGTCGCCGCTCGACTCCATACAACCGGACCATTGGTTGCCCGAATACACGAGCAACCTCATCGACCTGCTAAATGTCCTGGGGAGGCTCATCTCGCTGGAGCCGGCCCAAGCCGACCTGTTGAACCGCATCTGTGCTGGGCCGCTACGCAGCACGGATGAACTTGCTGCCGCCGGCGCGCTCGCGCTGCCGGAAGTCGCGGTGTCGCCGAAGCGCAATGGGAAAAGCAACATATAGCGCCGTATCGTGGGCTGCGGGGATAAGTCGGCCGCGTCGCTCGCATGTCCGGGCAATTTCGCGCATGCTTCGACTGATTCGGCATCCGAAGCATGCGAGGAATTGTGTCTTCCCGCCAAGGCGATCTGTTCCAGGAGGAGCGGCAGTCCGAGCTGTTTGGCGAGGAATCGCCCACGCCCGAATACCGTGCAGATCCCGACGAGGTTCGCCGGGAACTGCATAGGATTCTTGCCGAAGCGCGGGCGGCGCAAACGATGCCCTGGAATGCCCAACGCGCGCGGCTTTATTGCACCATTTTTCCGCAGATGACCAACTGGTTGCCCGATGAGGAAGGCGCGCAACTGCGCTTCGAATTTGAAACCGAATTGGTGAGACTGAAGGCGGCGTAACGCGCCGCCGTCTGCTGGTTGAGCTTACTGACTCCCTCCCGCCGCGCCGACCTCGAACAGCGGCAGTGGATCGTGCCGGGTTTCGCGCCCGAGCAGCATGGCAACCACGCTCAGCCCGGCAAAGCCGGTCATGATCGCCGCCGGCGTGGTGAACCCGCCGAAATAGCCGACCAGGAGGCCGACGACGAGTGGGCCGGTGCTGGTCACGATTCGCCCGGTGCCGTTGCAGAACGACACCGCCGTCGCGCGCACGTGGGTCGGGAACAGCTCGGGCAAATAAACCGCATGGCCGGAGAAAACGCCGAGCACGAAGAACCCGTAGATCGGCAGCAGATAGGGGTAGAGGTCGTAGCTGCTCAGGCCCAGGTAAATCGTGAAACCGAGCGCCATCGTGCCGATATTGTAGAAGATGATCGTCGGCCGCCGCCCGATCTTATCGGCGATGAAGCCGAAGCTGGCGTAGCCGAAGATGCCGCCGATGCCGAACAGCATGATGCCGCGGCTCACATAGGGGATTGCGGCCGCGCCGGCGATGCCGTCCTTTTCCAGCATCACCGTCTGGATCGTCGGCAGCCAGATGTTCGTGGTCCAGATCGCGAGCAGGGTGCCGAGGCAGAACATCAGCCCGATCATCGTGCTGTAAATATTTCGCCGCGTGAACAGCTGCACCGGCACGAAGCGGAGGAATTCGCGATCGTCCGCGCTGGCCTTGGCGAGATCGGCTTTGGCCGCCCGGCGGCGCGCGCGCACCGCCTCGAAATGCTCGGGCTCGACCATGCCGCGGCGGATGAACGCCAGCAGAAGCGCCGGGGCGATCCCCACGAAGAACACCCAGCGCCAGCCGTGCGGGCCGATCAGGCCATAGATCCACCCACCGAACAGGCTGCCGAAGGCGCCGCCGGTCATCATGATGCCGAGAATGCGGGCGCGGTAAGTGTGGGCAAAGGCCTCGGCCACGAGCGGGATGCCGACAATGATTTCGCCGCCAGTGCCGAGTCCGCCGAGGAAACGGAAGATGCCGAACTCCAGCGGCGACTGCGCGAAGCCCTGCAGCGCCGTAAACACGCTGTAGGTCAAAATGCTGACTGCGAGCGTGCGCACCCGGCCGAGGTAATCCGCGATCATGCCGAACAGGAAGCCGCCGAACGCCCAGCCCAACAGGCCGACCATGCTGAGGATGCCGCCGACGCGGCCGATGTCGGCCAGCGACGGGTTGCCGCCGAGCAGCTCGGTCAGCGCCGGGCGCAGGACCAGCGCGAAGAGGCCGAAGTCGGTGGTGTCGAGCGCCCACCCGGCCCAGACGACGAAAAAAACCGACCACTGATAGCGCGTCAGGCCGCGCGGAAAGCCGACGTCGGCCGGCACTGAAGTCGTCGCTTGCATCTTCGTCCTCCCCGACCTTGCGCTTTTTAAAAGCCGCTTGACGTCAGGCTACATCAGCAACGCGGTTCGGCGTAAGGGGCATGGCTGGCTGGCTTAGAGCATGATCCCGAAAAGTGGAAACCGGTTTTCGGAAAAGATCATGCTCCAAGAACAAGCCGCGCGCCGGCCGTCCGGTTGTGCTATGCTGGCGCACCAGCCACCATTTCCGGAACGCCCGCCATGTCCCAGTCATTCGACCGCGCCGCGGAAGACCTCGGCAATTCGATCCATCTCGAGCACGTCAACGTGCGCGTCCCCGACCAGCGCCTCGCCATGCTGTTTTACGCGGCGGGCCTCGGGTTAACCCGCGACCCGATCATGATGCCCGGCGACCGCAACATGTGGATCAACGTCGGGCGCAGCCAGTTTCACCTGCCGACCGGGGATCCGCAGGTGCTGCGCGGCACCACCGGCCTGGTGATCGCCGGGCGCGAGGCGCTCGTCCGTCGGCTCGGCGACGTGCACGAGCGGCTCAAGGACACGCGCTTTAGCTATGCCGAGCAGAACGACTACGTCGAGGCGACCTGCCCGTGGGGCAACCGCGTGCGCGTCCACGAGCCCGATCCGGCGCGCTTCGGGCCGATCAATCTCGGCATTCCCTACGTCGAGTTCGACGTTCCGGTCGGCACCGCCGACGGCATCGTCGAGTTCTATCGGCGCATGATCGAGGTGCCCGCCCATGTCGAGCGCAACGGCAATGACCCCGTCGCCTGCGTCACGGTCGGCTGCGACCAGGAGCTGCTGTTCCGCGAGACCGAGCGGCCGCAGCCGGAGTTCGACAATCACCACGTGGCGATCTATCTGGTGAACTTTTCCGGACCCTATCGCAAGCTGCGCGAGCGCAACCTGGTGAGCCAGGAGGACAACCAGTATCAGTACCGCTTCAAGGACATCGTCGATCTCGACAGCGGCCGGCTGTTGTTCACGATCGAGCACGAGGTGCGAAGCGTCACCCATCCGATGTATCTGCGGCCGCTGATCAACCGCAATCCGACGATCAACAATAATAACTACGGGGCCGGCCACGAGTTCGAGCCGTGGGGGCTCGAGCCGCACAGCTACGACACCGGCGCGCGTCCGGTGCGGATGTAATAAACTCCGCCGTCATCCCTGAGGAAGCCGCTCGCATTAGCGAGCGGCCGTCTCGAAGGATGGCCACACGCACCAAGCTTGCTGCCATCCTTCGAGACGCTCGGCGCGAAACCGCGCCGAGCTCCTCTGTTTGTTGCACCCCCGTCATCAGCTGACCAGTGCCGCGGCCGTATTGGAAGCGCGCGGTCCAAACAGAATGTCGGGCGTGATCTCGTCGACGGTCTTGGTGCCGCAATAGACCATCGTGTTGTCGAGTTCCTTGCGCAGCACCGAGATTGCTTTGCCGGCGCCGGCCTCGCCGCCGACCGCGGTGCCGTAGAGCGTCGCGCGGCCGATCAGCACCGCTTTGGCGCCGAGCGCGAGCGCCTTGGCGATGTCGGAGCCGCGCCGCACGCCGCTGTCGAGCAGCACGGTCGCCTTCTCGCCGACCGCCTCGGCGATCTCCGGTAGCGCGTCGATCGAGGCGACCGCGCTGTCCATGTTGCGGCCGCCGTGGTTCGACACGATGATCCCGTCGCAGCCGTGGCCGACCGCGCGCACCGCGTCGTCCGGGCGGTTCACCCCCTTGATCATCAGGATGCCCGGCCACATCTTGCGGAAGATCTTGATGTCTTCCCACGACAGGCTGTCGCGCCGCATCACGGCGTGCGCGGACGGATCCTCCCGCACCGAATGGCGCAAGTGCGCCGGATAATTCTCGTAGCGCGGCAGGCCGCCGTTCATGACATAGCGCGCCATCACGGTTGTGAGCCAACGCGGCTTGCGCATCATGTCGAAGCTGTTGCGCGCGCCCAGCCGGAACGGCATGTTGAATCCGTTCCTCGGGTTGTACTCGCGATTGGGATTGGCCCCCGTATCGACGGTGACGATCAGCGCCTCGAAGCCGGCGTTCTTTGCCCGCTCGACGATTTCGTAGGAGAGCTTGCGCTCGTGCCAGACGTAGAGCTGCATCCACAGCCGGCCCTTCGCCTTTTCGGCGACCTCCTCCATCGGCGTCATGGCCCCGGTCGCGAGCGTGAAGGGGATATTCGCCGCCGCCGCCGCCTTCGCCAGCTCCAATTCGCCGTGATACCAGCACATGCCGGCGACACCGGTCGGCGCGATCGCCAGCGGCATCGACGCAGGCTTGCCGAACAAGGTCGTCGCCATGGTGCGGTCGCTCATGTCGACGAGCGCGCGGTGCTTGAGCTTGAGCCGCTCGAACGCGGCGCGGTTGTTGCCGAGGGCGACTTCGTCTTCGGTGCCGCGGTCGACGAACTCGAACACGCCGCGCGGCAGCCGCTTCTTCGCCGCCGCCCGCAGATCGAAAATGTTGTAGTAGCCGTCAAGCCCGTTCATGGCGCTCCTTCTCCCTGGCACTCGCTATTTGTCTGGCTGCGGATAATACAACGGTCTCGTAGGGCGCAATAGGCGGCCGCGCCTTACGTGTCGTAAGCACATGAGTTGTCCGGGTTAGGTAGCACACGAGTTGTCCGGTTTTGTGCCTCCGGGTGGAGGCGAATCAATGAACCGGGCGACGTGGCTACAGGGCCGGAGAATGCAGAAGTTTCGG
>Ga0213875_10000121_pt1 | contig 87833 bp, 69 predicted proteins | sample BarmaccomBMRX_R8_FD_160105 | JGI IMG/M metagenome (GOLD analysis project Ga0213875, IMG submission 160105) | Root-associated microbial communities from Barbacenia macrantha in rupestrian grasslands, the National Park of Serra do Cipo, Brazil - RX_R8 | ecosystem: Host-associated > Plants > Roots...
CGGGTGGAACACCAGCGCGCGCTGCGTCTCATAATGCCCCGCGTTCGGGTCCACCCGCGTTGCGCGCGCCACCATCTGTTCGAGCCAGGGCCGGGACCGGATATGGGTCAGCGCCGCCACCACGGCCACCTCCGGCACGTCCAGCCCTTCATAGGCCATCGCCACCGTGATCAGGATCGAGGGCTCCGGGTGCAATCGGAAGGCGGCCACGGCCTCATGCGCCCGCGGCGTGTCCGACGTCGCGAGCTGCGCCACGAGCCGGGCCTGGCTTCTGGGAATCCAGCGCCGGACGATCTCGACGTACTGCCGCGCGCGCTCCTGATCCGGCGCCACCACCAACAGCTTGCCCAGACCGAGGGCGGCTTCGCCCGGCGCCAAGCCGCGCTCCTGCCGTCGCCGGGTCCGCAGGTCGCGAACCGCGACGAAGGCTTCGCGCAGGAGCGCCTCGGCGAACCCGGTGCGCAGCGCCGTGAACAGGGCGGGGCGGGTGGTCTCGGTGGGGTAGGGGGCGGCGAGCCGATGTGGCCCGACCTCGGGCCCATCCTCGTCCACCTGCCACCTGGCCTCGCCATTCAACGCGCCGAAGGTGACCGGCAGCACCGCCTGCTCTTGCAGCGCCTGCATCCGCGAGTAGCCGATCACCGCCCAGCCCGGTGCATCGAGCTCGACCTCGCGCGTGCGCGCCTTGGCGCCCTTGCGGTAGGGCAGCCAGAGGATGCCGCGGCCGTCCGCCCGCTCCAGCGTGCCGGAGAGCAGCAAGCGCACGCTGGCGCATTCCAAGAGCGGGAGGATGGCGCGCGACCAGGCGCTGGCTTGGTCCTCGCCGGCTTTGGCGGCCTCCGCCGCGGCGGCCGGGTCGGTGTCGGCCAGCGCGGGCAGGTGGTGGACCTCGTCCACGACCAGCAACGTGCGGTGCCGTCGGAACTCCCGCAGGTGCAGGTCCGGCGCCGCAGCGACGCCCTGGTAGGTGGTGATGTAGCCGGCGAGGCCCCGGCTGGGGTCCGGCGTGTTGTCGGCCGCGCGCAGCGACAGCGAATGCCCCAGCGCCGCACGCCAGGCCGGGTCGGCGAAGGCCTCCTCCGCTTGCAGGCGCAGGCTGTCGCGCGGCACCACCCAGCAGACCCGTTCCGCCAACCCGGCCGCCATCAGCCGCGCGGCGGCGATCACTGGCAGCAGCGACTTCCCCCCGCCCGGGGTGACGGCGGCCAGGATGTCGCGCGCGTCCGTCTCGCCGGCGACCATGGCCTCGATCACGCCCGCGAGCTGTCGTTGATGGGAGCGGAGCGGGCGAGGGGTCAGCGCTGTAGCACCTAGCGAAGGACGCAAAGCTTCTTACGATTCTGAAGCCCGCTTCGCGCAATGTCCAGACCGCTCGGCGGCGGCTTGCTCACGGCTCTTCGGGCAAGTCATGGTTCGCTCCACGGACGCCGTCAGGGCCGAGCGCGTGGGGGTCGTCGCGAGTCGACACGCCAGACTGAAACAGGAAGGAGGTGTTCAGGTGTTCAGGATGAAGTTTTTACCTCCGATCCTCAAGGAGCGCATACTCGGCTCCGATTTCGAACGTAGGAGAGAGCCGGCTTCGGCGGTGGGGCGAGACGAACAGGCATCCAACTATCTATCAGCCGGCAATGAGAATGGGGGAATGTACATCATTCATCTATTTCATTGTGCCCACATTAGCCAAGTCATCGAGGGGGTAAGTCGGGTTCTTGATTTGTCCTGCGGCCCAGCGATGCAGCTCTTGCTGACTGCTCAGTATCACCCAGACAAGGAGTTTGTCGGGATAGATCTTTCCGCAGGCATGGCCGAAGCCACTAAGAAGCGCGCCCAGGAGCTAGGGGTGCGCAACGTTACGCTCCTGCCGGCTTCGGACCTACCCTCGATCGCCAAGGGTGAATTTGGGGCAATTACAAGCACGATGGCGCTCCATCACTTACCGACGCATGACCATGTGGCTGGCTGCTTCATGCAAATGGCATCTATGCTGGAAAGGAATGGAGCGGTCTACATAAGCGACTTCGTGAGGTTGAATAGACGAGATACAGTGGAGTTTATGGTCGCAAACAGCGCCTATAATCAACCTAGAGCGTTCAATGAAGACTTCCGGCACTCAATGCTAGCGGCGTTCTCAGAAGCGGAATTTGACGAGCTGCGAGTTCGCTATCTACCGTGGTCACGTGCTTACACGGCATGGCCGTTAGGTCTGTTTCATATTATCAAAACCGAAAGCCAGGCCTTATCCGAAACTCGTAAGATGGAGTTCGTAAACGCCCGCAATCGACTGCCGCAGAAGCTCCGGAAGGATCTTGATGATCTCAGGTCGTTTTTTCGTTTAGCTGGATTGAGACCCGACCCGTTTACATGAAGTAAGGCGCCTCTCGACGCACTGTGTTGGCATCCGCAGGAGCCCCTTTCCCGGCCTGCACCAGCACGCAGTCGAGACGGCCGGCCGCGGGAGATCGTTGACGATGTGTTCAGGTACCCTTACCGTCTGGTTAGGTGCACAGCAATATGAGTTTCCAATGAGCGCAAGCATCCACGACAGACTTAATCGCGTTCGCAAGCCGCGCGTCCACATCACCTACGAGGTCGAGACAGAGGGCGCGCAAGTGGTCAAGGAGCTGCCCTTCGTCATGGGCGTGCTCGGCGACTTCTCGGGCGATCCGCGCGTCGAGCTCCGGCCTCTCGTGGACCGGAAATTCATTCAGATCGATCGGGACAACTTCGACGATGTCATGGCCCGCATCGCGCCGGGGCTGAAAATGCGCGTTGAGAACACGCTGGCAAACGACGGCACGGAGTTCGCGGTCGAATTGAAGTTCGACAGCATCGAGGACTTCGAGCCCGGGCGTGTGGTCGAGCAGGTGCCGGCCCTGAAGGCGCTCCTGGCAACCCGGGACAAGCTGCGGGATCTCATGAGCAAGGTCGACCGTTCGGAGGAACTCGAAGCGCTGCTCGAGCAGGTCCTGCAAAACGAAGGTCAGCTCAATTCGCTTTCCAGCGAATTGGGCTTGGCCAAGAAGGAGCCTTAAATGTCGGAAACCCAGACCAGTGCGGAGACCGCCAGCACGCAAGAAGCGGCTGCGCCCAACTTGCTTCAGCAAGTCATCTCCGCAACGAAGCAGACCGCGCCGGATCGGGCCCAGGACCTCGTCAAAACACTCGTCGAGCAAGCGCTGGGAGGAACGGTCACCTTCGATCGGAGCTTGAGCAAGTCGGTCAGCAAGGCGATCGAGGAAATCGACAAGAAGGTGTCCAAGCAGCTCAATGCGATCATGCACCACGAGAAGTTCAGCAAACTCGAGGGGACATGGCGCGGGCTGCACTACCTGGTCAAGGAGAGCGAGACCGGGACAAGCCTGAAGCTGAAGTTGCTCAACATAAGCAAGACCGAACTGCATAAAGACTTGGAGAAAGCGGTAGAGTTCGATCAAAGTCAGCTTTTCAAAAAGATCTACGAGAACGAGTTCGGAATGCCCGGCGGCGAGCCCTATGGCGCGCTCATCGGCGACTACGAGTGGTCGAACCATCCCGAGGACCTCGAGACACTTCGCCTCGTGTCGAACGTGGCCGCCGCCGCCTTCGCGCCATTCGTGTCCGCGGCTGCGCCCTCGATGCTGGGACTGCAGGACTGGCAGCAATTGCAGCGTCCCCGGGACCTGGCCAAGATCTTCGACACGGTCGAATACACGACATGGCGTAGCTTCCGCGACAGCGAGGACAGCCGATTTGTCTCGCTCGCCTTGCCGCGAGTCCTTGCGAGGCTGCCCTACGGATCGGCCACGAAACGGGTCGAGCGGTTCGGCTATGAGGAGGCGCCGCCCGATGCGGCCGGCAACCCGCAATCGATGCGGCATGACGATTACTGCTGGATGAACGCGGCGTACGTGATGGGCGCACGCATGACGGACGCGTTCGCCAAGTATGGGTTCTGTACGATGATCCGTGGCGCCGAGGGCGGCGGCAAGGTCGAGGGCCTGCCGACGCACGTGTTCATCTCCGAAGATGGCGACAGCGATAGCCAATGCCCGACCGAAGTGCCGATCACCGACCGGCGGGAGTTCGAACTTTCAAATCTGGGCTTCTTGCCGCTCTCGCACTACAAGAACCATGACTACGCCGTCTTCTTCGGTGGGCAGACCGTTCAGAAGCCGAAGAAGTATGATCGCCCAGAGGCCACCGCCAATGCGGCGATTTCGGCGCGGCTGCCCTACATCATGGCCAGCAGCCGGTTCGCGCACTACTTGAAGGTGATGGCTCGCGATAAGGTCGGCAGCTTCGCCGAGGCCGAGGATTGCGAGAAGATGCTGAACCGGTGGATCAGCAACTACGTCAACGCCAACCCGGCGGCCGGCCCGGAGTCGAAAGCCAAGTTCCCGCTTCGGGAGGCGCGGGTGCAGGTGACCGCGATTCCGGGTAAACCGGGCTCGTACAACGCGGTAGCCCATATGCGGCCCTGGCTTCAGTTGGAGGAGCTGACCACGAGCCTGCGCATGGTCGCCAGCATTCCGGCGAAAGCGTCCTGACCGCGCCGGATGGGGTAGCTCCGGAACCCGTGCTCGGGGAGGATAGACGAGGGGACATTCGCACGGGTTTGGGTCCCTTGCGCGAGCCGGTCCTGTCGGGCCGGTTCTTTGGCAGCGCCGCTGCCGAGACCGTCCAGCGTCTCGCCGATTTCGTGGCCACCCCAGCGTCCGCTGCGGGGCTGGTGACTTGGTTCGGACAAGACACCGCAATCCGTCTCTGGACAGACCGGAAAGCCTTGCGGGCCGCAATCGACTACGACATCTGCCAAATCGACGTACTCATCGGACGACAGCTCGATGCCGTCCTGCACGCGCCACGCTTGAAACAACTCGAGGGGCGATGGCGTGGCCTACACTGGCTCATGCGCTCGATCGATCCGTCGGCGCGGCTGCGTGTCAAGCTCCTGGACCTGGGCTGGCCGGAGCTTTGTCGCGACCTCTCGCGGGCAGTGGAATTCGATCAAAGCCACTTATTCCGTTTCATCTATGAAGGTGAATTCGGCATGCCTGGCGGCGAGCCATTCGGATTGCTCATCATCGACCACGAAGTCAGCCACATCCCAAGCGCCGCCATCGACGACGTGTCGGCAATCGCGATGCTGAGCGAGGTGGCGGCCGCCGCTTTCGTTCCGGTGGTCCTTCCAGCCTCGTCCAAGCTGTTCGAGGTCGACGAATTCGCAGACCTCGCCGGCTCGGCCTCGCCTGCCGCGCCGCTGCGCAGCGCCAATCACGCGCGTTGGCGTTCGCTTGCCGGGCGCGAGGACATGCGCTTCGTCTGCGTGGTGCTTCCGCGCGTGCTGGCGCGTCCACCCTGGCGAGACCAGCCTGGCCGTCATGACGGGTTTCGCTATGTCGAATACGCGCCGACGTCCCGGCAGCGGGTCTGGATGACGGCCGGGTACGCGTTCGCCAGTTGCGTCGCGCGCGCCTTCGCTGCCCATTCCTGGCCTGCCGACGTCCGCGGCATGGAGCGGGACCGCGAGGGCGGCGGGGTGGTGCTCGGGATGCCAATCGATCCGTTTGGCACCGATCCGGCCGAGACTTGGGCTCGCTTCTCGGTCGAGCTGAGTTTGACCGACTCGCAAGACCGCGAGCTGATCGAGGCCGGCTTCATGCCGCTCAACACGATCCCGTTCAGCCGCGAGGCCGTCTTCAGCGCGGTACGCAGCCTACAGGATCCGAAGCAGTACACTGGCGACGCGGCCACGGCCAACGCCCGGATCTCGGCGCAGATCAACTCCATCCTGTGCGCGAGCCGGTTTGCTCATTATCTAAAGGTGCTGGGGCGCGAGATGGTGGGCTCCATGGGCACGCCGGAAGAGGTCGAGCAACGGCTGCAGCGCTGGCTGACCAATTACGTAAACGGGAACGTCGTCGCCAGCCGAGACAGCCGTGCGCGTCAGCCGCTGCTCTCCGGCCGGGTCGAGGTGACGGAGCGGCCTGGGCAGCCCGGTGTGTTCGGCTGCGTGATCCACCTGCAGCCGCATTTTCAGCTCGACAACCTCTCGGCCAGGTTCCGTCTGGTGACCGAGATCGCCGCCCCCGGCCGGGCCGCGTAGCGGACCGTAGTAGCGTCATTAGCAGAAAGGACTTTCCGATGAGCAGCCCCGGCGAGGGTGCGGGTCTTCTCTTTCGCTCGGGCAAATTGTCCGAGGCGGTCGCTGCCGCCGGCGCGGCCGTGAAACGGGCGCCCACCGACCTTGGCGCGCGCGTGCTCTTGGCCGAGCTCCTGCTGTTCAGCGGGGACTTTGAGCGGGTGGACGTCTTACTCAATGCCGCGACCGATCTCGTGCCAGATGCGGCCGTCGTGATCGCCGAGTTCCGCCAATTGCTCCGGGCCGAACTTGCGCGACGTCAGCTCTACCGCAATGGCCGGGTGCCCGAGTTTTTGGGGGACCCCACGCCCGCGCTCAGTGATGCGTTGGCGGCGCTCGTGGCGTGGCGGTCGGGGGACCTGGCCCTGGCCTCGCAGAAAGTCGCGGCCGTGGAGACCGGGCGGCCCCGCACCTCTGGCGAGACCGAAGGACGTCAGTTCGCCGATTTCCGCGATCTTGACGACCTATCGTCCGGCTGTTTCGAGATCCTGACCACGACCGGCAAGTACTACTGGCTGCCGACCGAGCGGGTGAGCAGCATCGACTTCCATCCTCCAAGACGTCCTCGTGACCTATTTTGGCGTCGCGCCAGCGTTTCGGTAACGGCCGGCCCAGATGGCGATGTCTATGTTCCCGCTCTGTACGCGAACGACCAGCTCTCGACGTCTGAAGCCCTTAAGCTCGGTCGAGAGACGGAATGGGTGCAAGCCGCTGATGGGCTAACGCTGGGCGCGGGCCAGCGTGTGTTCCTGCTTGGCGACGACGCGGTCCCGGTCATGGAGCTCACCAGCCTCAAGTTTGGCGGATCGAGCGAGTGAGCGGGCGTGGATCGGCGAAGCCGGCACCTCCAGTCCTCTTGTCGCTGCTGGACCGATTGATCGACCGAGCGCCCGAACAGCAGCGGGATCCGCCTATGTCATCCGCCGAAGCGCTTGATGCGTTTCGCAACTCGGTCCAGCGCGATCTCGAGATGCTGCTGAATGCCAGATGCCGCTTCCGCTCATGGCCTTCGGAGTGGCGATGGCTACAGAAATCCCCTTTGGCGTTCGGGATTCCTGACTGCACGGCGGGCAGTTTCGGTGATCCGCGGGAACGTGAGGCGCTCCGGGCCGAGATCGAGACCACCATCCGCCGATTCGAGCCCCGGTTTGTGCAACTTTCCGTCTCGCTTTTGGACATCGAGCAGCGCAATACGAATTCGACACTCCGGCTCCGCATCGACGGGCTGATGCATGCTGACCCGGCGCCGGAGCCGGTCAGCTTCGATACCACCGTGGACGGTGTGACGAGCAACGTCGTCGTCCATTTGCGCGACTACTCCTGAGATGTCGGACCGGTTTCTGCCCTATTATAACCGCGAGCTTGAAGCCATTCGCGGCTTGGCTGCGGAATTCTCGACGACTCACCCCAAAATCGCCGGCCGGCTCCGGCTCGCTCCGGACTCGGTTGACGATCCGCATGTCGAGCGCCTTCTGGAAGGCGTGGCATTCCTGGCCGCGCGGGTCCACCACCGACTGGACGACGAGTTCCCGGAGCTGACCGACGCGCTCCTGAACACGCTCTATCCGCACTACCTCGCCCCGTTCCCCTCGTGCACGATCGCGCAGTTCGTGCTCACGCCCGAAGCCCAGGCGCCGCTCGTCGTGCCCGCCGGCTGCGACCTGGAGACTGAACCCGTCCGCGGTGAACCCTGTCGCTATCGGACAAGCGCCCCTGTCACCGTCTGGCCGGTCACGATCGAGACGGCGAAGCTGTCCGGCCTGCCGCTCGCCGCTCCGCCTAACCCGCGAGCCATAGGCCCTGACGGCGGGCGGCCCGTTGCCGTCCTGCGCCTCACATTGCGCTGTTCGGCACCGACCTTCACGTTGAGCGATCTCGGCCTGGACCGGATAAGGCTCTACCTGCGCGCGGCCGGAAATGTGGCCCTTCCCCTCTACGAGCTGCTTTGCGCGCACGTCCTGTCGGTGGCTCTGGCCGACGGTCCTAATGACCCGGCGCCCGTCATCTTGGCGCCGAGCAGCGTGGTCCCAATTGGCTTCAACCCGGAAGAGGCGCTGATCCCGTGGCCGGTACGGAGCTTCACCGGATTCCGTCTGCTCAGCGAGTACTTTGCCTTCCCTGAGAAGTTCCTGTTCATCGATCTCACGAACCTCGATGCCCGGACGCTCCGCAGCACCGGGTCGCAGATGGATGTCTTCTTCTACCTTGACCGCAGCGTCGCGGATCTGGAGCGCTTTGTGAGCGCAGACAGCTTCGCCCTCGGGTGCACGCCGATCGTGAACCTGTTTTCTCAAACGTGTGATCCTGTTTCGGTCGATCACACGACCACCGAATACCGCGTCGAGCCCGATCGGCGCCGGCCAGGTACACTGGAAGTCTGGAATGTGGACGCCGTGCGGGAAGCGCGCGGCGACGGCTCGCATCGCGCATGGGCGCCGTTTTATCGCTCCAGCACCGGTTCGGCCGTGCGGTCGGGCGATGATATCGGCGGCTTCTACAATCTCGTCCGCCGCCCGTCCTCCTCGATCCCCGGTTCCGACGTCTTCCTCGGACTATACAACCCGACACTTGGCTCAGATTCAGCCGGTGTGACGGTGCTCTCGATCGACGCACACTGCACGAACCGGGACTTGCCGCTCGAGCTTCCCTTCGGCGGCGGCCACCCGCGGCTCGTGCCGCTGCAGGGCATGACCAACCTGGCTCGGGTGACCTGCTTGCGCGCGCCGACGCCGCCGCTGCGGCCGCCGCTGCGTGAGGCCGGATTTTGGCGACTGATCTCGCATCTCTCGCTAGGCCATCTCTCGGTGATGGGTGGCGCCGATGGCGCGCTCGCGCTTCGCGAAGTGCTGCGCCTCTATGACCTGATGACGACTCCCGAGACCGCGGCCGCGATCGAGGGCTTGGTCGCGGTGAGCGCGCGGCCGGGCGCGGCGCGCGTACCCGGCGCGCGTCCCGGCGTGTTCTGCCGCGGGCTGGACGTGACCCTCGAGTTTGAGCCGGCAGCTTGGCAGAGTGGGGGCTTATTCCTGCTGGCTTCGGTGCTCGAACGCTTCCTGGCGCTGCACGCGACGGTGAACACATTCGTCCGCACCACGGCCGTCTTGCGGGGGATACCCGGTCGGGCCGCCACATGGCCGGCCCGTGCCGGCGCCCATGCGCTGCTATGAGCCAGCCGCTTCCTTCCGCACTCGACTGGCTGCGACGCGAGCCGCAGCGCTTCGAATTCGACGCCACCGTGCGCCTGCTGATGCTTGAGGCCAGATCGGCCGATCCCGCGTCTGTGATGGATTTCCGCGCGGTCCCAAGCCTTGCCCAACCATCGGTCGACGTCACCGCCGTGGGCAGCAAAGGCGAGGATGGCCGGCCGCTGGTCGCCAATACGGTCATGGGCCTGATCGGGCCTTCGGGCGTACTGCCGCGCGGCTACACGGAGATCGTGCAATCCACGCTCCGCGATCGCTCGCGGGCGCTGCCAGACTTTTTGGACCTGCTATCCACCCGGCTCGTCGCGCATTTTGCGGCTGCCCGGACCAAATACCGGCCCCATCGCATCGCCGAACTCGCCTCGTTCGGGCCGGGCATACCGTTTGATAAGCTCTCGCAATTACTGCTCGCGCTCACTGGCTATGCGAATGCAGGGATGCTGGAGCGCCTGGAGATGGGGGCGCTCCCCCTTTGCCATTATGCCGGGTTCTTTGCCATGCGGCCCCGCTCGGCTGACCGAATGGAGGCTTTGGCCTCGGACTGGCTCGGCAGCCGGGTCGAGGTGATACAGTTCGCCGGGACCTGGCTCTCGATCCCGCCGAACCAGCGCACGGTGCTAGCACAAGGGTCGTTGGCCGGCCGCTTCGACCGTCTCGGGGTCGATGCGGCGGTCGGCACCCGGGCGTGGGATGCGCAGGCGCGGGTTATCCTGCGCATCGGCCCGCTGGCATTGACCGCATTCTCCGCCTTGCTTCCGGACGGCCCAGCGCTGCGCCGGCTGGTCTCGCTGGTGCGCGCCTATCTTGGGTTCGAGACGGGGTTTGCCATCAACCCGGTCCTGTCTGCGGCCGAAATCCCTCCGCTCCGGTTGGTGCCAACCGGCGAGAGCAATGGGGACGAGACCGAGGCGAGGTTGGGCTGGAACACGTGGCTGCCGATCGATGCACGACGAACGGACGGCACGGAACCGGTGTTCGAGGACGAGATCATAGAAGGATTATGCACGGGAACCGTTGCGTAAGTGCCCTAGATTTTGTATAATGAATCGTCCAAAAACAAATGTTAGGACAATTGCTGTGCGACACTTACTTCTTGCGACGGTCCTGATTCCCTTGTTGTCGACCCATAGCTACGCGCAAGCGTACATGTCGGTCGATGACCTGGTAAAGCAGCTCAAGCCAAGCGCCGGCGGGCCCACCCGCGGCGTTCGCCCCCATGACGCCACTCTGGCCTCGCAAACCTCCGAGGTGGTGCGTCAGGCGCCGCATCAGGCCGCTTCGCACGCGCCCCAGCTCCTGCAAATCCGGCAGCGAGAGACCTTCGCGTCCACATACGGTATGTCAAACCCCTCGGGCGACCCCCAGGGCACCGCGAACCTCACCGTCCAGTTCGAGACCGGCTCGGACCGTCTCACCCCGGGGGCCACGGCGACGCTGGATCAACTCGGGCAGGCGCTATCCAGCCCGGCGCTGGCGAGCAGTCATTTCCAAATCATCGGCCACACCGACACGGTCGGCCGTCCTGATATGAACCAGGTCCTGTCCGAGCGCCGGGCTGCTTCCGTGGTGGACTACATCACGACGCACTTCGGCGTGGAGCGGAACCGCCTGCTGGCCGAGGGCAAGGGCGAGAGCGAGCCGCTTGTGCCGACCAGGCCCGGCGTCCCCGAGCAGCGCAATCGACGCGTGCAGATCGTGAATGTGGGAGATGGTTAATACACAAGTTTAGACTCAGGCCACCGTCTATCGAACAGACTTGACCGGTCCCGCTCGGTTCAGTCGTTCCTAGCCAGACTTAGGGCGATGGCTATGCACTTCTCACTTCTTAAATCGCAACCAGCCCCGTGTCGGCCTCAGAGGGGCAATTCTAGGTCAGCAACATGGGAAAATACCAGCTTTCGTCGAACTCCTTTCCTGCCCTCGAAGGGGAGGGTGCGCACCACGGAACGGGCCTGATCAAAAACGCGAAAAACATCGTGATGCCCGATACGGTAGCTAAGGATTTCAGGGAGCAACTAGGGTTCACGTTCAAACCTTATTCGATAAGGGTCTTGTCGCTTGAGATAAGCGACAAGCGCGCGCCGAACTGGTTTGGTGTTGCCTTTAGGGAGAACATCACGTCCTTTGGCGCAATAAATATCTTCTTCCATCCGTCGCCGGGGACGGCCGGAATGCAGGACAACGCGTATCAGACACGGTCGGGTCTCTGGCCCAGGTTATTTCGCTACGCCGAGATGTTCGGGTCGCAATTAGACTTCGCCAACTCGAACCAGGTGATGATCGTTCCGTTTTTCGACAACGCTTCATACTCAACGACCGGCTTGTTTGGGCCAGATTGGGAAGACATCTGCACAGATATACTATCAATCGCGCGGAATGAGGCGTTGCAGCTTTCCGACGGCAAGCAGGCTGCTATTACAGACGTCGTGCTGTCCAACTTTAGTTTCGGACGAGCGCTGATGTATAACTTCCTTGCGAAGTCAAACGGCATCGATCGGTGCCTTCGAGAAATTTGGGATTTCGACGGCGTATCAGGAGCTCCTCCGTACTCCGTTAAAGGAGCGCGGGGTATTTTGTACGACCAAAAGCAATCTAACGACCCTCACAACTTTCACGTGCCGGGCAATTGATGGATGGGCTTCCATCACCGGGTGGTAAATGTCCACAGCAATATTCCTGACATGTTGGCTTGGCATGCGGCCTCCATTAGCCACGTGCGCTAAGGATTCGGCAATGCTGATGGGGTAGCGCGAGATTATGACTACGACTTCGCAGGTCAGTCTGGGACCTACTTACGAGGCGACACTGTGGGATTTGCGAAAGCGCGTGGCCGCGGGGCGCAAGGCCAATGAGCCGCTGGTCTTTGTGACCATTGCAGCACCTATCATCTCGGATGTCATCGAGGTAGCGATTGAGAGCGGCTCCCTCTACCTCGTTGGGGTTCGGGGGGGTGACGGAACTTGGCGGGAATTCGCCCCCAACACTGGCCAATTATCGCCTGAACCACCAAGCGAGCCTCGGCCGAGACTGCCGAACTCCCGTTGGATCATGGTGGGTGACCTCAAGGCTCTGTCCTCCTACCGCGCCTTGCGCCTCGGCTGGTACATCAGCGGACGGCCCGGCGCAGTTGGCCAGATCGTATATGCCGAGAGTCCAACCAGATTGCTGAGGTTCTTCCAGGACTGGGATGGCCAGCTCACCCGATACGATTCGCGCTTATCTCTTTGCGTGCTCATTTTCATCATTTGTGAAGCGCTTCGCTTTCGCTCCATCGAGAACATTTGCGCGCGCTGGATTCATCCCATTGGCGCCGACCCGGTGCTGACCATCACCAAGACCATGCTGGACACGGTGCAAAACTGGCACGACCGCGCCACCAAGGGGGACGCAGATATTTGGACTTGGCCACCGGAGTTGCCCGACCTAATCGTCAGTTAGCGGCCCCCGAACAAGACTCGTGATGCCAAGAGTCACTATCAGTCTGACGCATTTACATGGTGACGCTTCCGACGTCCTTCGACCCTTTCACCCAACCTCGCGGGGCCCGCCAGTCCAGCTTAGGGTGACATGCCCGCATCCGCCATCCGCGTGCGGTGCGGATGTTACCAATTCCCCCGACAGCCGGCGCAACAGCCCGCGGGCCTGCTCCTCCAGAAAACGGAACCCATGCCGGCGGGCCAGGCCATGCAGATCGGCCGCAGCCTCATGCAGCCCAGGGGAGGACACCGATTCATGCATTGAAAGGAGAGAAAACCGGCACTGCGCACCCATGGTCACCAGCCCGTGCCGCGCGCAGCGGCGGATCGCCTGTTCGAGCAATGCCGCCCCGCGGGTCCAGTCGCCGGCGGCGGCATAGGCCGGACCAAGCGCGAGCGCGATCATCGGTACCACTAACCAGTGCTCGTTGGCGCGCGCCAGTTCCAGCCCAGCTTCCAGCACCGCGATTGCGGCGTCCACACGCCCGCTCGCCAGCTCAACCGTGCCGATCGCGGCCGCGGCCTCGGCGCGATCGAAGCTGCGCTGCAGGGCGGCGCCGTGGTGCCCTGCCTCGTGCGCCAGCGCGAGCGCACGCGGCTTGTCGCCGAGCAGGCAGAGAGTTCGGGCGAGGCAGGTCATCAGCAGTAGTGGCGGGTTGCCGGGGCCGCCGGTGATGGGGTGGCGTGCGCCCTCCCGCGCAGGTTCGAGACTCGCCTCCAGCACCGAGCGGGTGCGCCTCAGCGCACCTGCCCAGTAGAGCGCCTGCCCAAGTGCGAAGCTCGCCGCCACTTGCGTCTGCGCGTGGCCTGTTGCCTGAGCAGCAACGAGTGCGCGCTCGCCGGCCTCGACGGCCTGCGCGATTTCGCCGAGCATGCTCAGCCCCATGCAGCGGCGGATGTCGATCAGCGCGGCCCCTGCTGTATCCCCGGCTTCTTCCGTGAGCGCCTTCGCTTCATCGAGGCAGTTCATCATCCGGGGCACGTCGCCGATCGCCACCACAGCGATGCGCAGCTCGAGCCGTGCTGCGATCGCCTGCGCGATCGTCTCGGGCGTGCGGGGCAGGTGCGCGAGGGCGGCCACGACCTGCTCCAGGAAGCCGATAGCTGCCTGCCAGGCGGAGCGGCTGTTGGCTCGGCGGCCCGCGCGCAGCGCGTGACGCACCGTCTCTGGCCAAACCTCGGCCGCGATGGCGTGCCGGGCGAATTCCTCGGCCAACCCGTCGAGCCGGTCGGCGTAGCGTTGCTGCATGCCGGCGAGCACGCGGGCATGCAGGGTGCGGCGTTGGCCGCGCAGCAGGCTCTCATAGGCGACCTCCTGCGTGAGCGCGTGCTACATGCGCCGCCGCGCTCTTCAGGAGGGGAGGGGCGCTCTTGAAGCGCCGCCGTCATGCCCGCGAGCCAAATCTTCCTAGCCGGCACTAATCGAACCGCCCCGAGTTACGTCTCCACGGTTCACCCGCGTCACCACGCTGCCTTCGCGAAGACGAGTTCCCGCTACGCGACGCCCCCATGGACATGGGGACATGGCACGGGAAGGCAGTGGTCATCCTGGCCAGCGGTCCCCCTTCACCGCGGCGCTGGGCGGACGATTACCATCGTTCGTGTGGATCACATCTCCTTAGGGGGACGGATCCCCAAAACCGTCAGCATCGAATTCCGCTGCTCTACGTTGGGTATAATCTCCTGGAGCAGCTCCGGCCAACTTAGCTTCGCGCGCCGGATTGCTTCCTCCAGCGTCAGTGAGAGCGGCGACTGCGGCTCTGCCCGGCGGAAATAGGCGGCGATCCGGGCCAGTTCCCGAAGCATGTCCTCGCGCGTCGCGCCCTCGGCCGCGGGTTTCGCCTGCTCGGGCATGTTCGTCCCCCCCGCTATCGTGACCGCGACCGTTTCCGTCTCGAGCACCACGGTGACCGCCTCCGTGCGCGCCGGCGCATATCGCTCGACCAAGACGAGCATCGTTTCGAGCCACTCTCGAACCCGACTCACGGAGGGTGCATTTCGGCCGGCTTTCGCGTCGAGCAGCGCTCCTAGCCGGGTCCACTCCTGGGTCGCCACGTCGAAATCGTCGCGCAATGCCGCAAAATGCGCGGGCTCAACGGAGCGGGCCTGCCGATCAAGATCGGCAAAACTGATTCCACCGCGCGGCGGTCCCTGCGCGGCCGCTTCCGCCTGGCTATACTGCCAGAACGTGACCGGATCACCGGATGCGGGCTGGAACATGATGCTGTTGTGGAGCGGTTGCAGCAGCGTGCCTTCGCGGTCGGTGCCGTTTAAGCCCATGATCGGGGCGACCGTCGTTGCCACCCCATCCTCATCAGGCGAGGGATAGAGCGAGGGGGGCCAGAACGCTTCGACCAGGCCCGCCATCAGCCTGCTGCAGGCCGCCATGCCGTGTATCCCCGCCTGCCGAACCAGCGCTTCGGTCAGCCATGCCGCGACCTCCAAATCCTTGGCGCGCTCCGACAGCAGGCGGAAGCCAAGCTCGCGCACGCGGCGCCATTTGGCGGGCGGGTCCGGCCCATCCTTCTGTCCCTTGGCCGGGGCGCTCCCGCTCAGGACAGCTCGTTCCGCCGCCCGCGCCTCGGAACGGGCGTCCCGCAACTGGCGGTACAGAGATTGCGCCGATTCGTCCGCCCGCGGGTCCTCGCCGCCCGCATTCGCCCCGGGAAATGGAGCAAGAAGAGAGCTTAGATCGAGTTCGCCGCCATCGGACACGGACCTCTCTCCTTCAATCAACAAGCGGCACGCGGGAGGAAGCCTGGACACACCTCCCGCGAACCCTTACCGTGACAATACGGCGGCGCATCAAGCCCGCCTTGCGGACATGATGTCGATGGCTGCCCTTGATCTCAAGTCGCTCATCGGGCGGCTGAACGAAACCTGCCGCCGGTCCCTCGAGGCAGCGGCGGGCTTCACTCTATCGCGAAGCCACTACAACGTGGAACTCGAGCACTGGCTGACCAAGCTGCTCGACGTCGCGAATAGCGATATCGAGCTGATCCTGCGGCACTGCGACGTCGATGCCGGGCGTCTGCGCAGCGATCTCGGCCGCAATCTCGACCGCATGAAGACCGGTAACGCCCGCGCACCGGGCCTCTCGCCGGAAATCGTGGAGATGACCAAGGAAGCCTGGCTGCTCGCCTCGGTCGAGCACGGGCTGGCACGGCTGCGCTCCGGTCATTTGCTCTGGGCCTTGCTGGCCGACGAGAGCCTCGCGCGGCACGCCAAAGAGATCTCCGCCCAGTTCGCGCGGATCTCGCCCGAAATGCTGAAACGCGACTTCATGACGATCACCGCGACCAGCATCGAAGCGGCGAGCGCCACGGCCGCGGCGGAACCTCAAGAAACCAGCCCCGGCCAGCCCGGGTCCGGGGATGGCACGGCGCTCAGCCAGTTTACCCAGGACCTCACCGCGCGCGCGCGCGCCGGCAAGATCGATCCGATCCTCGGCCGGGACACCGAAATCCGGCAGGTCATCGATATCCTGACCCGGCGGCGGCAGAACAACCCCATCCTCACCGGCGAAGCCGGCGTCGGCAAGACCGCCGTGGTCGAGGGCTTCGCCTTGCGCATCGCCGCCGGCGACGTCCCCGAGGCGCTGCGCGACGTCGTCTTGCGCACGCTCGACCTCGGTCTGCTGCAGGCGGGCGCCGGGGTGAAGGGGGAATTCGAGAACCGGCTGAAATCGGTGATCCAGGAAGTCCAGGCCAGCCCGAAGCCGATCATCCTCTTCATCGACGAAGCGCATACACTGGTCGGCGCCGGTGCTGCGGCGGGGCAGGGCGATGCCGCCAACCTCCTCAAGCCCGCCCTAGCCCGTGGCGAGCTCCGAACCGTCGCCGCGACCACCTGGGCCGAGTACAAGAAGTATTTCGAAAAGGATGCCGCACTGAGCCGGCGTTTCCAGACGGTCAAGGTCGAGGAGCCCAGCGAGCCCGTGGCGATCGACATGATCCGCGGGTTGGTCGGGACCCTCGAGGCGCATCACAAGGTTCGCATCATGGACGAGGCGGTCCATCAAGCGGTACGCCTCTCGGCCCGCTTCATTCCGTCGCGCCAGTTGCCGGACAAGGCCGTCTCCCTCATCGACACGGCCTGCGCGCGCGTGGCCATGAGTCAGGCCGTCATCCCCGCGCCAATCGAGGACCTGCGACGCCGCCTCGCCCTGATCGAGACCGAACTCGGCATCCTGGACCGGGAGGCGCTGACCGGCGCAGCAAACAGCGCGCGCCAGGACGAATTGCGGGCCGAGCGTGCGGCCGCGCAAGAGCGACTGACCGCGCTCGACACCCGCTGGACGCGCGAGCGCGAACTGGCGTCCGCCATGGCCGAGGCGCGGGCCGCACTCGAACGTGCCGCGCCGGACACGCCATGCGCGCGGACCCAGCTCTCGACGCTCACCGCGGTGCTGCGCGCCCTTCAGGGCGAGCATCCCTTGATCCATCCCGTGGTGGACGGGCAGGCCGTCGCCGAGATCGTCGAAGGTTGGACGGGAATTCCGGCCGGGCGGATGCGGACGGATGAGATCCGCACCGTGCTGGACCTGCAGAGCCGGCTGGAGCGCCGCATCATCGGCCAGCCGCACGCGCTCGCGGCCGTGGCCCAAGCGATCCACACCTCGCGCGCCAAGCTGACCGACCCGCGCAAGCCGATCGGCGTCTTCCTGATGGTGGGCACCTCCGGCGTGGGCAAGACCGAGACGGCGCTGGCGCTGGCCGACCTGCTCTATGGCGGCGAGCAGAACGTGACCACCATCAACATGTCGGAGTTCAAAGAGGAGCATAAGGTCAGCCTGCTGATGGGCAGCCCGCCGGGTTACGTCGGCTATGGCGAGGGCGGCATCCTGACCGAGGCGGTGCGTCGGCGGCCTTACTCGGTGATCCTGCTGGACGAGATGGAAAAGGCCCATCCCGGCGTGCAGGACGTGTTCTTCCAGGTGTTCGACAAGGGCAACATGAAGGACGGCGAGGGGCGGGACATCGACTTCAAGAACTGCGTCATCATCATGACCTCCAACGCCGGCACCAACGTGATCAGCAAGCTGTTCGCTGACCCGGCGACGGCGCCTGACGCGGCCGGCCTCACCGAGGCGCTGCAGCCGGAGTTGGCGAAACACTTCAAGCCGGCCTTCCTCGGCCGGGTCTCGCTGGTTCCGTACTTCCCGCTGTCGCCGGAGATCATCCACAGCATCGTGGAACTGCAGCTCGGCCGCATCCGCCATCGGGTTTGGGAGAGCTACCGGGCCGGCTTCACCTGGTCGCCGAAGCTCGTGGACACGATTTCGCAACGATGCACGGAGAGTTCATCGGGGGCGCGCAACGTGGAAAATATCCTTTCCCGAACGGTACTTCCGGAGCTTGCGGGCCGGATTTTGGCGCAGCTTGCGGACGGGCAGACGGTTGACAAAGTGCATATCGACGTGGAAACGTCTGGCGAGTTCAGCTATACTCTGAACTGAGTTTTACAACGGGACCAGCGGGCTGCACAGGCCAAGGGAAGACAAAATGCCGATTTACCTGAATTACAAGGACGGGGCCGTCAAGGGCGACGTGACGGAGAGCAACCACAAGAACTGGATCGAGCTGAACTCGTTCCAGTGGGGCGTGGGCCGCGGCATCTCGAGCCCGACCGGCGCCAGCGCGGATCGTGAGTCCACCGCGCCAAGCGTGAGCGAGATCACGGTCACCAAGGCCCAGGACATCGCATCCGTCGGCCTGCTGACCGAGGCGCTCCAGGGCGACGGCGCGAAGGCCAAGATCGACTTCTGCCGGACGAACAAGGACCAGATGGATGTTTATCTGACGATCGAGCTCGAGAACGTCATGGTCAGCGGCTATAGCGTCAGCAGCGGCGGCGACCGGCCGACCGAAAGTCTGTCGCTGAACTTTACCAAGGTGCTGGTGAAGGGCACGCAGATGAAGCAGGACGGCTCGGCGGCGGAACCGGCGAATATCACGTACGATCTGTCGACGGCGAAGGCGGCCTAGACGGAGGGGCTGAAGTACGACGTCGGTGGTGGGCTGTCGACGGCGAAGCAGCCGCCCGACCAGCATCTGGCTAGCGCTGAAGCCACGCTCGTTTAGGCGCGGGCCAGAAATCGCGGGCTCCGGATCGGGTACAAGAAGTCCGCTGACGTACCGATCCGATCCAGTATCGTGCGCCGAACCGGAAGCAGAAGGGTGCCATGGCTGATTACAGGCACGACTGGGACCTTGGCCGAATGGGGGCATCGACCAACGCCCTCAAGGCCATGGGCATCCTGCAATCGCGACCTAACGACATCTTCCCGTTTCAGGTTCAGGGGCGGGCGGGCGAGACCGACATTCGGCTCGGTAGCACATATGATCTCGTCAACACGACAGGGCCGCTCGGCAACTGGGGAGCAGGGCCAGATCCGGTCCGCGTTTCCTTTGTAGGATCGACCAAATTCACGTTCCTCACGCTGGCGGGCCATCATCGCGGCCCCGGGCAGACCATCTCGTTCGAGACCTATGACCGACTTAACGCACTTGGCGACGACGCCGAGCCTATGACCCAATACATGCATATCTATCTCGCCCAGTACGGCACCTACATCGCCTCGTTCCTTCATCCGTTCTCGACTCTGTTCAATTGGGGGATCGCGAACAATGGCGCAGTGCTCGCCTGGGCGCTGCAGGCGCACAATCTACGCGTGGCGCTCGGCACCTACGCGTCCACCGGGCTGGCGAGCGACGAGGCAGCGGCCGACATGGTACTACCGAACGCGTATCGCAACGTCTGGCCTGGCGGATAAGGTCCATGTGCAAATCGCGCAAGCCTTCGCTTCCGTAAAAACAGCAAAGCGGTCTGGCTACCGACGGCCAGGGTCACAGTCGTCGGCTACGGAACCTAGTGCTAGGCCGAACGCGTCTACTATTCTGCCATAAGTTTCACCTTTCTCCAGTCCCCAGCAGACTTGCCGACCCATCCGCCATCGACTGCATCCACCGCCGCAACGGATCAGGCCAACGCTGCGCCTCGGCACGCAACGCTGCGGTCGCCGCTTCCGGAGTGGATCCGCTCGGCGCCGCCGCCTGCACTCCGGCGGTGGTCGCCGCCCGGGCCAGCATCTGCTCGACCTCGGTCCACGACCGCAGGGCCACGTCGATCGGCGCGCCCGGTCCATCCCCGACCAGGTCGTGCAAGTAGCGATAGTGTGCATTCACCGCACTCCCGGGCTGGGCCGCTCCCTCTGGCCGGAAGGCGGGTATTATTGTTTTGAATCCCGAGTTTTCAACAGCGTTCCCGCCGCTCGCCTCTGCGTACGGCGTCGCATCCGTCAACGTGACTTGCTGACTGATGGCCCTAAGCAGGCTGCGCATCGGCGAGTCAGGCGATTGCAGGACGAAGAGGTCTTCTGCAGCCTGGCTGACGCTCTTGAGGGGTACGAGTTGCAGGTCGTTGAGCAGCCCGTCCCAGACCCGAATGAAGTCCGCCTGGTAGAGCGCGAGAACCTGCGGCTCCAGCGCCGCCGGGGCCTGGCCCGGCCCGGCCCGAGGGCCAAGCACCCAGGTTTCGGACGCGATTGCCCCGATCGCCGGCGCCAGTGCGGGCAGCAACACGTGGCGGAAGCCGGAAGCGGTCAGGAAACCGGGGACGGGCTCGTCCATCGATTTTCCGGACCCGCGGATGAACAGCCCGGCGCCGAGGACACCTAGCCCGTCGCGCGGCCGCCAGCCCGGGACGGCTTGCGCCTCGGGCGAGGCCTGGATGCGGCGATAGACCCGCTCCGCCGGCAATACCCTGCCGAACGTGTCGCGCGCCCGCCGGACCAGGTCGCCATCGAGGTCCATCGTCGGGACGGGCTGGGCCAACAAAGCGTCGAGATGCAGCGCCAATCGATCCCGCGCCGCCCCAAAAGCCGGCCCCGGATACGCCGCCTGCCAGTCCAGCCGCATCCATGTCCGCACCAGCCCGGTGTCCAGCGGCCCGGCGCCGCCCAGCATCAAGTAGATCCGCGTGGCCTCATAGGCGGCGTCCGGACGATCTAGCGCGCCCGCGATCTGCATCTCCAGGCGGCGAAGCAGCCGCGGCAGGAAGGTCCGGTCCAACGCGTGCTCATACGAGACCTGCGCGACAGCGCCCAGTTCGGGACGCTGGTCCAAGCGGTCCTCCCCTGATCCCACGGCGGCCCGGAACGGCAGGTCGCGGGCCCGGTCGAGCAACGGCAACAGCCCAACCAGGTCGATGTCCGCGACCGGATCCAGCCGGTGCCGGGCCGCCTCCTGCGCGTAGGCGTCCAGGGCATCGCGCAGCCTCGATTGCTGTGCGACCGCGATGTTGTGCGCACGCCAGATGCCGCCGCAGCTCCCGACCGTCGCGATGAGGGTTGCCGCAAAGGCGGCCGCACGCAGGATGGTGCGGCGTCGTCTCGCCGCAGGTGGCAAGGCGACCAACATGGCCTCGCCCGGCAGCACCTGGGCCAGGAGACGATGCAGGAAGTAGCTGCGGCCCTGTTGCGGGCGAAGGCTGGGAATGCGCCTTTGGTCCAAGCCGAAGGTGCGCGACAACAGCCCGGTCAGCCGATCGATGCGTGTTCCGTCCTGGGTGCCCGAGGTGAGATAGACCCCCCGCAGCAGCCCGGCGCGCTTCAGCTTCGAGTCCGCAAACGTCTCCTCGACGAAGGCGGTGAGCGGGTCCAGGAGGCTTGCCACCTGATAAGGGAAGTTGGCGATCAGCGCGCGCCGCTCCGGGCTCCGCTCCGCCTGCAACCGGGCCAGCACCTTCGCATGCAGACGCTCGACCAAGGCGGCGAGTGCGGTCGCGGTGTCAAGCTTCGGCGCCAAACCGGGCGGCGGCAGCGCGAACGTGGTCCCCCAGACCTGTCCCCGGCGCTCGGTATCCAAATCCTCGAAGAACTCCGCGAACCCGGCGATCAGATCGGCCTTGGTCAACAGGATGTAGACGGGGAGGCGCACGCCCAACCGCGCGTCGATCTCCGCCAGCCGGTCGCGGATGGTCCGCGAATGCGCGGTCCTCTGCTCCGGCGAGGCATTGGCAACCCCCAAGACGGGGAGGGCCACGATCACGCCATTCAGCGGCTGCCGCTTGCGCGTGCGCGCCAGCAGGTCGAGAAACGCCTGCCACCCGGCCCTGTCGATCGCGCCGCCGCTGTCCTGCGTCGTGTAGCGGCCGGCGGTATCGATCAGGACCGCCTGATCAGTGAACCACCAATCGCAATGCCGCGTGCCGCCGACGCCCGCCACCGGGCCCTGGCCCAGTTCCGACGATAGCGGAAAGCGCAGGCCGGCATTGAGCAGGGCAGTCGTCTTGCCCGCGCCTGGCGGGCCGATGATCACGTACCAGGGCTGTCGCCTGAGCGCACCCGCGCCGCCTGCCCGCCGAAGCAGGCCCAGCGCGTCGGCAAATCGTCGTTGGAGCGCCTCGGTTTCGGCCGTGGCGTCGTCGGTCAGCAACCCGGACGCAAGCTCGGCATTCGCCCGCTGCCCGCGCCACAGAAGCCAGCCGACGCTGCCCGACCATACCGCCAGCAGCGCCAGAATGATCACGACCCGAAGGCTTGCAGGCTCGAGCGGAGGAAGCAGCGGGCCGAGCCACCAGATCAGGCCGGAAAGGAGGAGGGTTCCGAGCAGACTGAACCCCGCCCGCATCAGGAGGGGGTGCTTGCGGGCATCGAGCGGCCTTGATCCGCCCAGCCGAGGGTGGGGCTGCATCATCGGGGGCGCCCAGCGTTAACGCGTTTCCGCAGTCGGCGAAAGGGTGTTAAAAACGAACCGGCAATAAACGTTCTGGCGCCCTACATTGAGTTTAGCAGCTACTCCGTCCCCGACGGTCCTAAGCACTGACGAGAGGGGGCAGGTCGCTTCTCCGATCCTGAACTCGGTGGGGCGTGACGGCGCGAACGCTCCCCTCGACGTTTACGTGGTGCAGAGGCTGCTCAATGACCGCCTGCCTAGGCCGCACTCGCCGGTGCCGACGACCGGCATCGCCGACGTCGGCACGGTTCTTGCCATCGAGGCTTACCAGGCGGTGGTGATGAACATGATCCCGCCCACCGGGCGGGTGGAACCAAACAGTCCCACTTATTTGTCGCTGGCCGCCCATCCTCTGGCGGAACCGGTGCGTACGGCCCCGACGGGGCATTTCGGCAAGGTGCCCCCCGACGTCGTGGAAGCGGCGCAACTGTCATACCGGCAATGGGGTGTGCCGGCGTCGGTGACCCTTGCGCAATGGGCGGTCGAGAGCGCCTGGGGTGCGGCGATGCCGCCCGACAGCAACAATCCATTCGGGATCAAGGCAACCGGAACTCAGCCTGCGGTCGAGAGCGTGACGCGAGAGGTCGAGGGGGGCCAGAGCGTTTTCAAGCCGCAGCCGTTTCGAAAGTTTAACACTCTGGCTGAGGCATTTGACGCGCACGGGCGCTTGCTGGCCACGTCAGTCCTTTACAAGCCCGCTATGCAGCATGCTTCAGACCCCGAAGCGTTCGCCGACGCACTGACCGGGGTCTATGCCACCGATCCGCAATATGGCTACATTCTGAAATACGTGATCCGGACCTACGGTTTTGGTCAGTATGATCGATAGAAAGAGTTCCAGTCCGAATCTCGGTGGACTGGCCTAGTATTTTGGCGTCGGCGCCACAGCGGCTTGAGATTTCGCTCCCTAGCGGGTTGCTCATTTTAGGACGGATGAGCAGGGCCGACCCTGGACTGCCCATGCTCTATCTCAAGCTCGATTTACCGTCATGGCGGATCCGCCATCTGCTCAACGAAACCGCCGCCATCGCGGCGGTGCGCGGCGGTTGGGACCGTCTCGGATTGGCTGGGGTCGCAAGCCGGATCTCGGACCAGGAGCTTATAGAGAGGGTGATCGATGGCGTAGATCGGGGATCTCTGGTCGCCTTGTTTCTTCCTTATGCGAGCGACCCGCACGATCGGCTCGGAGTTGGGGTTCCATCTCCGCACGGCGCGGCGCTGTCGGGTTCGCCGCCCTCCCAGCCGATCTCTGCCTGGTCGAGAGTCGAGCGCATCAAGGCGTCGCTGGCGCGGGTTCCGTCTCACCTCAAAGGCCCTTTGCGGGCCGCGATCGAAGATCTGCTATCTCCGGCTTCAATCGCGGTAACCGCCGCTGCCTTCGCGGCTCTGGCCGTCTCCCATGCTTATGGGGTGGGCGAACTCGTCGACGCGGGCCTGGCGCTGATCGCCTATAGCCTTGCGGGGCTGGCAGGGCTGCGCGCCTTGACCGATCTCGTCGGCGCGACGATCGACGCCGCGGGCGCGACCACTGAAGCGGAGTTGGATGCTGCTAGTCTTCGCTATGCCGGTGCGTTCACAACCCTCGGCGTGGCGTTCCTGACCATTCTTGTCACCCGCGCGGCAAGGCGCGCCGGTCGGTCGCGGATGGCTGGCCGTGAAAATGCCCCAGAGCCCGATGAAGCGCAGACGTCCACGTCTGGGCGGGAGCGATCCGCAGGAGCGGGAGACATCTTGGCTCAGCGCAAAAGCGTAGCGAGCCAGTACTACCAGCGAACTGGCTGGTCGCAAGACCGCATCGATGACCAGCTGAAGGGTATCGACTTCAACCAGGACGTAAGCGTGACGACCCTGCACGAAGGTGATGTGGTCACTCAATGGGTCAGGCCCGGCAGGGGTGTTGGAAACTACTTTGCTCCGGAAGGCACCTCACCAGACCAGCTTGGAATATCCGGAGAAGGTCGCGTACTGCAGAGTTTCCAGGTGACAAAGGACACGGAGGTGTTGCAGTCGACCGCCGCGCCGATCACGGATACGTGGTCAGGGCCCGGCTCCGTTGCGACGCAAGGTGGGGGCACGCAATGGTTTGCGGCCGACAAGACAGCTTTTCAACCTTTGGGAGGATCGCCATGACCTCGACCGAACGCCGCAATCTGTTCCGTCGTGCATTGGACGCAACGGCGGCGGCGCAAGCGTCTGCGCCTGAAAGCCGAGTGCTATTATCTATCCAACGTCAATTGGAATACCTGATCGGTGTCGTATCGGGCTCCCATCCGGCGGACCGGTTGGACGACATAATTTTGGGTCTCCAGGCTGTGCGGGAGATCGAAGGATGGCATGACGAACTGGCCGATCTGCTCCATCGCTGCTCGGCTGAAGTTGAGGCCATGAAGAGAGAACGCGCACTTGTGACAGTGAAAATTACACATTAGGAGAGAAATGTTAGGCAGTCACCCCGAGAAGCGGCCTTGCAAATGGTTGCATCTATGCTATGCTTTATGTCCAGAGTGTGCCGATTTTCGAGGTGAAACACTCACGCCATCTGTATGGTCCTTGACGTGGAGGCTTTGAGTGTCAGAAACGGGGGCGAGCGGAGAAGGTGTGAGGCTCCTATCGCTCACCACGGCGATCAGCAGCGGGACCTTGTTGCCGGTCGCTTTCCAGGCGGATGAGGCGATCAGCCAAGCGTTCCGAGTCCGGGTGGAGATGGTTTCCACCGAACCGTCGATTGACCCCGACCAAGTCCTGCACAAGCCAGCATGCCTGACCGTGCATCGGCAGCACGCGGGTGACCGCTGCTTTCATGGCTTGGTGCGTGCATTTGCCGGGTCGGGAACCCCGGTCCGAGGGAAGTGGTCTTATAGCGCGGAGATTGTCCCGAAGCTCTGGTTTCTGAGTCAAACCGCCGACTGCCGAGTCTTTCAGAACAAGACAGTCCAAGACATTCTCGATGACCTTTGCGCCGAGGTGTCACAGACAGTCCAGTTCAAAATTTTCGGGTCGAAATCCACTCATGAGTATATTACTCAATATAATGAGCGCGACCTAGACTTTGTGCTTCGGCTTACGGAGCAGGAAGGCTATCATTTCCACTTCGAGCACTCGACTGGCGACCACGTCATGGTAGTCACCGATCAGAATCAAGGTTTCCCGTCTAGCCCCAAGCCGACCCTGCATGTGGTACACGAAGGGGGCGGCATCGATGTGCTCACGGATTGGCAGAAGAGCTCAGCAACCGCACATGGGAAAATTCGGCTACTCGATTACGACCCGGCGCAGCCCTCGACCAAGCCGTCAGGGCAGCAAGCCACGACGCTCGGTACGAACGGGGCGACCCTGCGGGACGTTTTCCAATGGCCTGCCTTGAACCTGGTAGCAGCTAACGTGACCGGGCGTGCGCGGCTGATGATGGAAGCGGCCGAGGCCCAGGTGGCGCTGCGCGAGGCTGCCGGCGAGAACCCGCTTTTCTCCGCAGGCAGTCGGTTCGTGCTGGCGCGCGACCCGTACGACCGCGCCGAGAACGTCGAACACGTCATCCAGCGGATTAGCCACTACGGGCGCGACGATAGCTGGGTGACCGGCGCCAGCACGACTGATTATCGCAACCAACTCGATGCCTTCCCCGTCAAGATCACCTGGCGCCAGCCGCTCGTGACCCCTCGGCCGGTCATGGCGGGCGTATACGGAGCGATCGTGCTGGGTCCGAGCGGCGAAGAGATCCACGCCGACAAGCTCGGCCGCATCAAGGTCCAGCTCTTCTATGATCATCGGCAGGATACGACCGCGGACAAAGCGGTCTGGGCCCGGGTGATGCAGCCTTGGGCCGGCAATACGTGGGGATGGCAGCATCTGCCGCGCGTGGGGACCGAGGTGGCCGTGGCGTTCATGGATGGCGACCCTGACCGTCCCGTCGTCATGGGCGGCCTTTATAACGGAGAGATGAAGCCGGTTTTCGCGATCCCCGACGAGCAAACCAAGAGTGGTCTGCGCACCCGCTCCTCGAAGCAAGGAGACACCAGCACATTCTCCGAGCTAAGCTTCGATGACAAGAAAGGGGCGGAGCTCCTGTTCGTTCATGCCGAGCGGGACATGACAATCGAAGTCGAACACGATCAGAGTGTCACCATCGACAACGATCGAACCCATACGGTCAAGAAGAAGGATACGACCGACGTCGGCGATGGCCAGACCAACACGATCAAGAATAGCCGTAGCACCACCGTCAGCACAGGAGACGATACGCTCACAGTCCAGCAGGGGAACTTGAGCATCAAGGTGAGCGCCGGGTCGATCACGGCCGAAGCGCTCCAGTCGATCACACTCAAAGTTGGTCAGAACAGTGTGACGATCGACCAGAAAGGCGTCTCCGTCGTCGGTATGATCGTGAGCGTGGAGGGCCAGACGCGCACTGCGGTCAAGGCGCCGATGACGGAGGTTGGCGGGGATGCCATGCTGACGCTCAAGGGCGGCATCATGATGGTGAACTAGAGCATGTTCCGTTCGCATTGGCTCACGGCACCTGCTCTAGGCTTTATTTGGGCGAGCACTACTCCCGCCCAGGCAATTCCGCCTGGTCGGAACGTGCTCTAGTGCCGACTTTCATGGAAAGTCGGCACGTCGTGGTTGTTGGAGCATCCGATTCACGCGCCGAATCGTGGCCGCTGCGCGACTCACGCTTCTCTGCAATCGGATACTAGCGGCCATGCTCGGTCGAGCCGCTTCGAAGCTGAACGTGGACCTGGCGGCGATCGTGCCGAAAGCAGGTTTGCCCGCCGCCGTCGCCGAACAAATCGCCGCGGCACCAGACACCTTGGCGGCCCTGGCGATATTGGAGGAGTCCGATTGCTTGGTGGAGGCGACGCGCTTGATCGCACATGCCCTGCCGCGCAGGGAAGCGGTGTGGTGGGCGTGCATGTGCGCACGGCACACGTCGCCGCCGTCGCTGCCTGCACCGGACCAGGCGGCGCTCGCCGCGGCGGAGACGTGGGTGCGAACCCAAGCCGATGATGTGCGCCGTGCCGCCTTCGACCACGCGCAACGCGCCGACTTCAAGACGCCGGAGGCTTGGGCCGCGGTCAGCGCGTATTGGAGCGGCGACAGCATCGCGCCGCTCGGCCAGACGCCGGTGCCTCCGCCGGCCCATGTCGCGGCGGCGGCCGTTGCGGGCGCCGTCGCGCTCGCGTCGGTCCGCGACCGGCCCGAACGGCGTTCGGAGCGGCTGCAAAGGTTCATCGAGAGCGCGCGCGACATCGCCCGGGGCGGCGTCGGCGAGTTGCCAGCCGAGAAGGAAGCAGAATGAGCGCACCGGCGGCCCGCCTCACCGACATGCATGTGTGCCCCATGGTGACCGGTGTCGTCCCGCACGTTGGCGGCCCCATCGTCAAGGGCCAAGTCACCGTCCTGATCGGAGGCATGCCGGCCGCGCGGGCCACCGACCTGGCCACGTGCGTCGGCCCGCCCGACGCGATCGCCATGGGATCGACGACCGTCCTTATCGGTGGTTTGCCGGCTGCTCGCATGGGCGATCTTTGCACCCATGGCGGCACAATCGTCTCCGGCTACCCCACTGTTCTCATTGGCGGGTGACGATGTCGTCCAGGCTCACGCTGTCCGTTCTGGCCGGCCCTGCTGGTTCCGCCTCAGAAGTCAGGGTGGTGACCGAGCATGAATACTCGATCGGCCGCAGCGACGAGAATGACTGGGTGCTCGTCGACCCGTACGTGTCCAAGCGCCATTGCCTGATCAAGTTCGACGGGCGCGCGTGGAGCGTCATAGACCGTTCGACCAACGGCACCTTCGTCAATGACCAGGCGCTTGGCCCCAACATCAGCCACACGCTGCAGGATGGCGACCGGCTCCGGATCGGCGGTTTTGAACTCGAAGCGCAGACCGCGTTCAACCCTTTCAAGCACGAGCCCATCGAGGACTCCTCCCCAAGGTCGACCCACAACGCGCCTTGGAACACGGATATCGGCTTGCCGTCGGGCTTCGACTCGATCGCGCCCATGCCCATCGAGGATCCTGGCCCGACTCAGTCAGACAACGGGCTCGCGATCAGGGACCCGTTCCCCCCCGTATCGGGCAACGCCGTGCTTCCGCCCAAATGGTGGGAAGAAGAAGATCCCCCTACGGCTCCGCCTCCCGTGCCCGACCCGATCGCGACCCCGCTGGATCGGCCGCCGCGCCTGCCCCCGGTTCCGCCAGCACAGCAGCCGACCCTGCTTGAGGCATTCCTGCGTGGAGCCGGAATGCAAGGGACCGAGGTCGTCGATGCCGACGCGACAATGGAACAGCTCGGCGCGGTGATGCGCGCGCTGGTCGTCGGCCTGCGCCAAGTGCTGATCGCGCGGGCCGCCGTGAAGGGCGAATTCCGCATCGAGCAGACGCAGATCAATTCGCGCGGCAACAACCCGCTGAAGTTCGCCGCCGGGGATGAGGACGCGCTCGCCTCGCTCATCACCGGATCTCGACGCACGAATATGTCGCCGCCCGCTGCCGTCACCGAAGCCCTTAAAGACATTCGCTTACATGAGCTCGCGTCGATGCACGCGATGCAGGCCGCGGTTCACAGCCTGCTGGCGCGGCTCGACCCGGCGCCCCTCAAGGCGCGGGCAGACAAGCACTTCGGTCTGCCAGCCCAACGCAAGGCGCGCGCCTGGGAGGCGTACGAAGCCCTGTACGCCAAGGTCGGCCGCTCACTCGAGGACGATTTCGATAGCGTGTTCGGCAAAAGTTTTGCAATGGCTTACGAACAGGCGCAAGCCGAGTTCGCCAAGAAAGAGGATTAAGCCTTTGACACGCCGACAAGCACTGTGCCTTGCGGGAGTGCTGGCTGCCTGCGGCGCGCCCCCACCGCCGCCGCCGACCCTTTCGCTTGCCGTCGCGGCCGGGAGCGACCAGAACCCGGACCCGCAAGGCCGGGCGTCACCCGTCGCCGTGCACCTTTACCAACTTTCCGACAGTTCCCGCTTCGAGCAGGCCGACGTCTTCGCGCTGCTCGAGCATGAGCATGAAACGCTCGGCCCCGATCTCCTCGGGTCGGAGATGCTTTTGCTGGCACCCGGCGAGAAGAAGACGGTCGAACACCCGCTGAAAGTAGGCACGCATGTGCTGGGGGTGGCGGTGGCCTTCAGGGACATCGACCGGGCCAGCTGGCGTGCATTCGCACCTGTCGCGGCCAACGGTCCCTCGGTTCTCACTCTCACAATCGAGCAGGTCAGTGCAAAGCTGGAGTCCCCCAAGCCATCATGAGCTGGACCAATCGCGTCGTCTGGCAAGAAGGAATGTTCCTTCGTGCCCAGCACTTCCAGCAGCAGGACCGCAGCCTCGAGCAGGTCGTGCGGTCCCGCACCTCCCATCTGCGGGCCCATGGCTGGGGATTGTCGGATTTCGAGATTGATCGCAACCTGCTCGAGAGTGGCCGATTTGCATTGTCGGCCGGCGCCGGCCTGTTCGAAGACGGCACGGCATTTGCCATCCCCGGCGATACGGACCATCCGCCTCCGCTCGAGGTTCCGCTCTCCACGCGCGACGCCATCGTCTACTTGGGCGTACCCATCCGGCAATCGGGCGCCATTGAGGTCTCTACAGGTGACGCCAGCGAAGGGCGCTATCTGGTTCGCCCCTTCGAAGCCTACGATACGCACTCGGGCGCGCCGCAGCCGGCGAACCTCGTCGTTGGCCGGCTCCGCCTGCGTTACCTGCTGGAAACCCAGGATCGGGCAGGGTGGAGCACGATTGGGCTCGCCCGGATCACGGAAGTCCTGCCGAACCGACGGATCGTGCTGGACGATGGCTGGATTCCGCCGGCACTGGTCTGCGCCGCGGCCCCCGTACTGTTCGGCTTCATCAGAGAGCTCGACGGGATCTTGAACCAACGCGGGGACGCCCTCGCCGCCCGGGTCACCGCCCCTGGCAGCCGCGGTGTCGCCGAGGTCACGGACTTCCTGATGCTGCAATCCCTCAATCGGTGGCAGAAGCTGCTCGGCCACTGGACCGGCGCGGCAGCGATCCACCCCGAGCACCTTTACGAGGGTTTGGTGCAGATGGCCGGCGAGTTTGCCACCTATACCGAAGCGAGCCGGCGTCCGTCGGTCTATCCCGCCTACCGGCACGAGGATCTGCAGCGGACCTTTGCCCCGGTCATCGAAACGCTCCGGCACTATCTGTCGGCTCCCTTCGACACGACGGCGATCTCGATCCCGCTGGTGATCCGTGGACGCTATGGCGTTCGGGTGGGGGAAATCGCCGACCGCGGCATCCTGGCGCAATGCTCGTTCGTCTTGTCGGTCCGGGCGGATTTGCCGAGCGAGACGATCCGCCGGATGTTCCCGACCCACGTCAAGATCGGCGCCGTCGAACACATCAGCAATCTGGTCAACGTCGCACTCAGCGGCATCGCGGTACGCGCGCTTCCGGTCGCACCTCGGCAAATCCCGTTTCATGCGGGGTCGACATATTTCGAACTGGAAAAGCATGGCCCGCACTGGCAAGAGATGCAGTCGTCAGCAGGGTTCGCCATCCATCTGCAGGGCGAATTCCCGAATTTGCACATGGAGCTGTGGGCCATTCGCGGTCGAGAGTAGGTGTGATGGCGATCGAAAATCCGTTTGGTGAACCGCACGATGTCGAACGGACGCTGATCCGACCCGTTCCGTCCGGCCGTGCGGTGGCAAAGGCGGAAGATCCTACCGAGCGGCCCCAGTCGGCGCCACCGAGTGACGTGCAGATCCCGCGCCAGGCTTTTGCAATCGGCGCTAACCCGCTTCTGGCAGCCGCGGCGCCTTTGCTGCAGCTTCTTGGCCGGCTCCGCAACACGGCGTCGCCGCCTGACGCAGGCGACCTGCGCGAACGCGCCGTCGCCGAGCTGCGCCGGTTCGAGCAGGCCTCGCGCGCGGCCAACGTGCCGATGGAACAGTTGCGGCCCGCCCACTACGCGCTGTGCGCCAGCCTGGACGACGTGGTGCTCAGCACGCCTTGGGGCAGCACCGGAACCTGGGCGTCGCGTTCGCTCGTGGCGATCTTCCACAAGGAAGTGCGCGGCGGCGAGCGGTTCTTCGATGTGCTGGCCGACATGCGGCAGAACCCGGGCACGTCGTTGCCGGTGCTCGAGCTGATGTATATGTGCCTCTCGCTCGGCTTTATGGGCCGTCATCGCCTATCGCAACGCGGTTCCGCCGAGATCGAGAGCCTGCGCGAGGAGACCTACGCGGTCATCGTTCGCCAAAAGCCGCCGCACGAGACGGCATTGTCCGCGCGCTGGCAGGGCGTCGATGCGCCGTATCGCCCCAGGCGGGCGCCCCTGCCCGTCTGGGTTGCGGCAGTCGCCGGGCTGGCGCTTGTCGGCGCGGTCTACGTCTGGTCGACCTGGAATCTGGCGGACGCGTCCGATGGCCTGTTCGCCCGCGCGATGGCGGTTCCTCCGACCAGGATACCCGAGATCGCCCGGGCAACACCGGTGCCGCAGCCCGTCCAGACGACGGCAGCGCCGGTGAAAGGTCCGCTGGATCGTTTGCGTACCTTTCTCAAGCCCGAGATCGACCAGGGCCTCGTGACAGTCCTTGGAACCAACGCGACGCCCATCGTACGCATTCGCAACCCCGGTCTGTTCCAGTCCGGGAGTGCCACTCTGTCCCCAAGATTTGTGCCTTTGCTAGAACGGATCGGCGCGGCGCTGGCCACCGAGCCGGGCCGGGTCGACGTGACCGGGCATACCGACAATCAGCCGATCCGGAACGTCCGGTTCCCGTCCAATTTTCAGCTTTCGGCGGCGCGCGCCGTTTCGGCGGCGCAGGTCTTGGCACGGACCATCGGCGACCCGTCTCGAATCCGGACCGAAGGTCGGGCCGATGCCGACCCGGTGGCGTCCAACAGCACCCCAGAGGGGCAGGAACTGAACCGGCGCGTCGAAGTCGTACTCCACCGGCAAGACTAGCGCGATGGTCTCCGTCAAACAGATCCTGTGGTCACGGCTCGTGCTGACCGGTCTCGGGGCGGTGCTGCTCGCCCTGCTGATCTGGTTCTTCGGGCCGCTGCTTCGGCCGCTCGAGCCTTGGCCCATACGCGCGGCCCTCGCGGCGCTGACCCTGCTCGTATGGATTTGCGCGGCTTGGCTGATCCATCGCCGGAGGGGCCGGACGGAAAGCGAACTGACCAAAGGGCTGGTCCCCGACGCCGCGACAGCGCCCGATCCCGGCGCAGAAGAATCGGAAGCCGTCGCAGCCAAGTTTGCTGCCGCGCTCGCGGCGCTGAAACGCGCCCGCGGCAGTCGCGGATACCTCTATGAGCAACCCTGGTACGTGATCATCGGACCGCCCGGCTCCGGCAAGACCACGGTACTGATGAACTCTGGCCTGCGGTTCCCGCTCGCTGCCGATCTCGGCTTATTGGACACGCAGGGCGCTATCATGGGCGCCGGCGGTACCCGCCATTGCGAGTGGTGGTTCACCGACCAGGCCGTCCTCATCGACACGGCCGGGCGCTACACCACGCAAGACAGCGATGCCCAGCTCGATCGCACAGGATGGGAGTCGTTTCTCGAAACCCTGCGCCGAACGCGGTCCCGCCAGCCGCTCAATGGGGTGATCGTCGCCATCAGCGTAGGCGAATTGCTGGCCAGCCCGGCCGAGCGCGTCAGCCATGCTCGGACGGTGCGGACCCGGATCAACGAGATCTCGGCCAAGCTGGCAGTACGCATGCCGATCTACGTCGTCCTGACCAAGATGGACCTGGTGGCGGGCTTCGCCGAGTTCTTCGATGACCTGGACGCGGAACGGCGCGAGCAGGTCTGGGGCACGACGTTAGCGCTGCAAGAAGGATTGCCCGCGGCTGAGGTCAAAGGCGAGTTGGAGACCTTGGTCGCGCGGCTAAACGACCGTTTGCTGGATCGGCTGCAGGCGGAACGCAGCGCGGAGCGCCGGGCGCTGATCGCCGGCTTCCCGGCCCAAGTCGCCAGTCTGATCCAGCCCGTCATCGAGTTCCTCGAAGCGGCCGTCGGCCAAACCCGCTTTGACAAACCCTCGCTGTTCCGGGGCCTGTACTTCACGTCCGGCACGCAGCAGGGAACGCCGATCGATCGCCTGACGGGCACGCTGGCAAGCGCGTTCGGCATCGACCAGCGCCGCATCCCGAGCCTGCGGGCCGAGCACGGTCGAAGCTATTTCCTGACCCGGCTGCTGCGACAGGTCATTTTCGGCGAGGCCATGCTTGTCTCGGAGCCGCCGGGGATGGCCAGGCGGCGCCAATGGATCCGCGCCGGCGCCTTTGCCACGGTGCTGATCCTATGCCTCGGCGCTGGCATGGCAATTTGGCTGCAGGCGCGGGCCGCCAAGGCGGACACCGATCAGTTCGCGTCGGCCCTGGCGAGCTACGAGGCGCAGGCGGCGAGGTTCGGCGGCGACCGGATCGTCGACGCCGATCTCCCGCGCCTCGCTCCGGTGCTGGACCAGGCTCGTCAGCTACCGTTTGCCGATGCGAGCGGATTTTCCTTCGTTCCAGGACTGTCGCAGCGTGGCGAGCTCGCGGCGGCTTCGCACGGCGTCTACCGGCACGCGCTCGAGCGCGCCTTCTTCCCGCGCCTGATCTGGCGGCTCGAGAGTGAGATGCGGGCAAACATGAACCGCCCCGACTTCCTCTATGAGGCCACGCGCGTTTACCTCATGCTGGGCGGGAAGGCGACGCTCAACGCTGCGGCCATCCGCGACTGGATGGTGAGCGACTGGGCCATAAGCTATCCCGGGGTGACCCAGGCACCACTCCGTGAAAGCCTGAGCCGGCACCTAGACGCGCTGCTCGCCAACCCGTTGCCGGATATCGCCCTCGATGGCGCGTTGGTCGCGGATGCTCGGAGAGGATTTGCCAATATCAGCATGGGGCAACGCGTTTATTCCAGAATCCGTGGGAGCGAGGAGGCGCACGCGCTCCCGCCATGGACGCCCGCCGACGCCCTGGGCGCCACGGGCGGCCGCTACTTCTTCCGGCCCTCGCGCAAGCCGCTGACCGAAGGAATCCCAGGCTTCCTCACCGTCGCCGGGTTCTACGACGTCTTGGCCCCGAAACTCGGACCAACGGCACGCGACGTACTTTCCGAGAGCTGGATTGCCGGTGGCTCGTCCGTGCCCGGCGCGGGAAGCGACACCTCCACGATCGAACGCGACGTGATGGCGCTCTACGTCGCCGATTACATCCGGGCTTGGGACACGCTGCTCGCCGACCTTGCCATCGTCGCCCCGCGGAACATGCAGGAGGGTGTCGAGGAACTGTACGTCCTCGGTTCGCCGCAATCGCCGATACGCGACATGCTCGTCGCCGTGGCCAAGCAGCTCACGCTCAGCACGCCGCCGCCCGCCGCTGCCGGCGCGGCTTCGGCGCCGGCGAAAGCGCCTTCTCCTGCCGACGTAATGAAGAGCCCAGAGCAGCCGGCGCCGCCGACCCAGACGCTCGAAGACAAATACCGCGCCTTGCGAGATTCCGTAGGGAAGGGGCCAGGGGCTCCGATCGACCTCGTCCTCAACCTCGTCAACGACCTGCAGAAACAGCTTTCAAATCCGGCCGGCGCCCCCAGCGCAAGCGCGCCGACAGCAGTGTCGGACCCGGCGCGCTTGCTGCGGGCCGAAGCCATGCGCCAGCCGCTCCCGCTCTCGCTCTGGCTGCAGACCTTGGCGACGAGCGCCGACGCGCTGCGAGGCGGAGACGCGAAGCAGCAAGCGAGGACGGCCTTCAATGCTCCGAACGGCCCTGCAGCCATCTGCAAGCAGGCCGTCGAGGGCCACTACCCGTTCCGGGCTGACGCGCCTCGCGAGACTCCGCCGGAGGATTTTGCCCGGCTGTTTGCGCCGGGCGGCCTGCTGGACGCGTTCTTCACGCAGCACCTGCGTGCCTATGTGGACCAGTCCCCGGCGGGTTGGAAATTGCAGCCCGTCGGCGGTGTCGAGCCGCCGATCAGCGAGGCCGACCTCGTCCAGTTCCAGCGCGCGGCCGCCATCCGCGATGTCTTCTTTGGCGCGGGCGGGGCGACGCCGAGCGTTACGTTTGAGATCACGCCGATCTCTTCGGACTTGGTGGCCCGCCGGGTCCTGCTCGATCTCAACGGCGTTGCCGTCGATTACACGCATGGCCCGTCGCGCTCCACCCGGGTTACCTGGCCGGGGGCACAGGGGATGAGGAGCGTTCGCCTCACCTTCGAACCACCCCCGAGCTCAGGGCCGCCCGTCATCCAAGGAACCGGGTATTGGGCCCTGTTCCGCGTCTTTGGCCAAGGCACGCTGTCGCAGCAGGGAGGCGCCGAGGAATACCTGCTCACGTTCCATCTCGGGGATCGTGAGGCGAGCTTTCAGATCCAGGCTGGATCGGTCAACAACCCGTTTGGCCCGAGCTTGCTGCAGGCTTTCTCCTGCCCCCAGTTGCGGGAGGGGTCGTAGTGAATGGCGGCGTGCTGAATTGGGCAGTCACCCATGCAGGTATGGTCCGCCCGCATAACGAGGACGCGCTCGTATGTTGCCCGCAAATCGGGCTTTGGGCGGTAGCGGACGGCGCCGGTGGCCACCATGCCGGTAAACTTGCATCGGGCATGATCGAGGCGGCGCTACAGGACATTCCGCCCGAGCTGGGCGCGGACGAATTGCTCACCCAGGTCCGCCTGCGACTCTCGGCCGTTCACCACGCCTTACGCGAACGTGCGCGGCGGGATATTGGAGAAGACGGCGTAATTGCTTCCACCGTCGTCTCCTTGATCATCAAGGACGGCTTCTTCGCCTGTCTCTGGGCGGGCGATTCCCGAGCATATCTGCTGCGTGCCGGCGAGATGCGCTATATCACCCGGGATCACAGCGTGGTCCAAGCCATGGTGGACGCCGGCGAGCTTACGCCGATGGAGGCGGAACGCCATCCGAGGGCGAACATTATCACCCGCGCGGTCGGTTCGGCCGAACCTGATCTCGCGCTCGACAAGGTGACCGATCGGCTCATGCCTGGCGACCGGTTCCTGCTATGTACTGACGGCCTCTGCAAAGCCCTGAGCGCCGAAACGATGGCGGCGCTGGCCGCGAGTTTGAATGACCCGGCCGCGCAGCTTGTCTCCGCGGCCTTGCGCGCCGGTGCGCGCGACAACGTCACGGCCGTGGTCGTGGAGTACCGGCCGGCCGATGATTGAGACCATCGGCAGGTACGAGCGGCGTAGTGTACTTGGCCGTGGGGCGATGGGAACCGTGTACGAGGCCTGGGATCCCGAGAACCATCGGCGCGTGGCGCTAAAAACCATCCGGCTGCCTAACATCGGCGACGATCAGGCGGCGGAGGAATATGCCCGATTCAAGCGCGAGGCGCAGGCGGTTCGGACGTTGACCCATCCTGGGATCATCGAAGTCTATGATTCCGGGGAGGTGAACGACACTGCCTACATGGCGATGGAACTGGTCGAAGGGCAGTCGCTGAAGTCCCTTCTCGACAAGGAGCATCGACTTCCTTCGCCCACTGCGGTCCGGGTCATACGCGAACTCCTCTCCGCTCTCGCCTATAGCCATCGGCGAGGAGTTATCCACCGCGACATCAAACCCTCGAACATAATGCTGACCGCTGCCGGGTCAGTAAAGGTGATCGACTTCGGGATCGCACGGATCGAGAGCAGTGACATGACCCAGGTCGGCGAGCAACTTGGTGCGCCCGCCTACATGTCGCCCGAGCAGCACCTGGGCGAGCCGGTGGACAGCCGGACGGATATCTATTCCGCAGGCGTAGTGCTCTATGAGCTCATCACTGGCGAACGGCCGTTCCAGGGCGGCGAGGCGGCGGTACGGCACAAAGTGCTGCATACCGCACCGTTGCCTCCTTCCGAAATCTCCGTCACTGCCCCCAAAGCGTTGGACGCCGTTGTCATCAAAGCGATGGCACGCCGCCCTGAGGATCGCTTTCCAACGGCGGAAGCTTTTGCCGCCGCGATCGACAAAGCCATGGCGCCCGACCTGCCGGATACGTCGGGAGCCGATGGCGAAGCCACTCGCCTTCTTAGGCCTAGCCCGGTTGTGAGCCGGGATTCGGCACAGCCTCGGCGGGACGACGCCTCAACGACAGTCGGCATCCTTCCCGTGGTCTTCGCAACGGCCTCCGTCCTCCTGCTGATCGCGGCTGGGGCCGCGTGGTATCTCATGCAGGAACGCGACAAGCCTGAAGCCGGCCCAGCCGTGCCCCAACAAACAGCCTCTACGACCGAAGCACAAACGCCAGTCAGCCCGCCTGTCGCACAAACACCCGGCGCCAGCGTCTCACCCCCTTCCGGGTCTGCCAGAACCGAGTCGGCGACGTTGCCGCCATCGGCGTCGGCCGTTCCTGTTGCCCCGCCTCAGGCCACAGCCCCGCCGCCGCCGCCCCCTGTTTCATCGGAGCCAGCTCCGCCGGCGGAAACGGCCGGACCTCTCCGGCCAGCCAACCCTGTGCAGCCGGGGTTTGCTGAATCGACTCCGCCGGCCCCGAACCTGGTCCCGCCTGCCTCTCCCCCTCAGCCCCTTCCGGCGCCGGAAGCTACTCATGAGGCGCTCAACGACTCCCAACCGTCGCCGCAGACCACCTCACCCCGGATTCCGACGCCGATCGATCGCGGGTCCCCCGAGCAGCCGGATGCGATCGATCAGCCACCGCGAACCACGACGACCAGCAAGCCTGTAAATCAGCGCCTGGCCGTTCTGGAATTCGTGCTTGCTAAAGTGCCCTGCTCTTCGATCGCGGCCAAGCAAGCTGACCAGCGCATCACGCTGACCGGGTTTGTCCAAGCGGGCTCGCCAGAGCAGGACGCGCGAGGCAAGATACAGACGGCTATTGGTGCCTCGCCCGGGTCTCCTGTCGACTGGAACGTCACAGTTTTTGAGGGCCCCTATTGCGGCGTGACCAGACTGCTTCGCGAGCTGAGAAGCGAAGCCGACGATAGCGGCGGGTTTGGGTTCACGCTGAAGGGGGATCGAACCCGGTATCGACTGAATGAGTCGTTTGTGCCCGTTGTCGCCACACCCGCTTTTGCCGGTCATCTCGTGCTGGCCTATTTCCAAAGCGACCGCACGACCACACAACTGTTCCCGGAAACATCCAATCCAGACCGCGTGTTTCCTCCTGCTTCGTCAATCCAACTTGGAAGCTGGCAGGTCGATAGGCCGTTCGGCAATGACATGATTCTTCTCGTGGCGTCTTCGCAGAAGCTGGACTTCACGATGCCCGAGCAATCAAGAACTGACAAATACCTCGCCGCGCTGCAGAACGCGATCGATGTGGCGCGTCAAAACGGAGCAATGGTCCTGGCGCGGGCGGTTTCGCTGCAAACGCAACCTTAAAGCAGTATCCGTTAGCGGTATCGCCAAAACGCAAGTTCAGCGTTCTTCAAGGTGGAGGAACCCAAAGCGGGGCCGGGGCGGGGTTTCGGACCGCAGGTGGCGTTGATGGCGCGCGGGACATTTGTGGCTGTGCCGCTTCCTGCGCAGCCCGCCGCTGTGCTTCTGCTTCCGCGGCCCTACGAGCATAGAGTTGCTCGATCCGCGCATCAGCGGCAGCATCGTCGTCCTTGCGGGCAGCCTCGTCGCGAGCAGCCCTACGCACTGTATCCCGCTGCCCTGCGAGTTCGGCGGCCCTGCGCGCTGCTTCGGCCCTGCGTATCGCCTCCCAGTGCGTGGCCTGCTCGGCCGCCTTGCGGGCAGCCTCCTGCTGCGCCGCCTGAGCGGCCTGCTCGGCGGCCCGGCGGGCGGCTTCCTGCTGCGCGGCCTGGGCGGCCTGTTCGGCGGCCTTTCGGGCAGCCTCCTGCTGCGCCGCCTGAGCGGCCTGCTCGGCGGCCCGGCGGGCGGCTTCCTGCTGCGCGGCCTGGGCGGCCTGCTCGGCGGCCCGGCGGGCGGCCTCCTGCTGGGCGGCCTGAGCGGCCTGTTCGGCAGCCTTGCGGGCAGCCTCTTGCTGCGCGGCCTGAGCGGCCTGTTCGGCGGCCTTGCGGGCGGCTTCCTGCTGCGCGGCCTGGGCGGCTTGCTCGGCAGCCCGGCGGGCAGCCTCTTGCTGGGCGGCTTGGGCGGCCTGTTCAGCAGCCTTGCGGGCAGCCTCCTGCTGCGCGGCCTGGGCGGCCTGTTCGGCAACTCGGCGGGCAGCCTCTTGCTGGGCGGCTTGGGCGGCCTGCTCGGCGGCCCGGCGGGCGGCTTCCTGCTGCGCGGCCTGGGCGGCCTGTTCGGCAACTCGGCGGGCAGCCTCTTGCTGCGCCGCCTGGGCGGCCTGTTCAGCAACCTTGCGGGCAGCCTCCTGCTGCGCGGCCTGGGCGGCCTGTTCGGCAACTCGGCGGGCAGCCTCTTGCTGCGCCGCCTGGACGGCTTGCTCGGCAGCCCGGCGGGCAGCCTCTTGCTGGGCGGCTTGGGCCGCCGGATCCACCAATCCTGACTCGGGCGGGGTCCTCAATGCAGTGACGGCCTTAAACATGCCCGGAATTGCGATCGCGATACCTCCAACGAGCAGCACAACACAGAACAGAGCGGCAATTACATAGCGTGTTTTATTGCCGGATAAGCCCTCATCTGAAACTGATCGATCGAACCGCGCTGCCATCTGAGCAGGCTTGATTACTCGTTTTGCTCGGTCCAGTTCGAGGCCCGTCCTAAGCGCATCCCACTGGGTGTCGGTCAGTTCAGGCGGTCTCGACGGTACAATTCCTCTCACCTGGGCGATCGTCGCAGGCAGGCCCTGATAGGGGTGGCGTCCGCTTATGAGTTCATAGGCGATGCACGCCAATGCGAAGACGTCGTCACGCGCGTCGACATCGAGCCCGTGAAACATCTCGAGCGAAGCATAAGCAGGCGTAAAAGCCCCGAGCCGTCTGACGTCGAAAGTGGTCTTGTCATCCGCGCCTTGCTTCGGAAGAACACGAGATATACCGAAGTCGATAATCTTCACTCTTCCATCATCTTCAACGAAGATATTTCCCGGCTTGAGGTCAAGATGAACCACGCCCTTACTGTGGGCAAACTCGAGAGCAGCACAGATTTGAGAGAATACGTCTTTGAACAGCGACCTTGGCAATGGTGAGCCGTTGAATCGACGCAGCAGCTCGCTCAAAGTCTCCCCGACAAGCAATTCCATGGTCAGGAACAGAAGGTCACCCTCTCGATCGAAATCGTAGACCATGACAATGTTCGGATGCGAGAGTGACTGGGTCTTTCGAGCCTCCCGCTGAAGTATCTTCACCGCATCCGGGTGCGATGTGGCCTCCTGGCTGAGTATTTTAATCGCAACATAAGGGTAGCGATCCTCCGCTTCCTCCCGACGGAGATCCAACGCCTTGTAAACCTCGCCCATCCCGCCCGAGCCAAGTCGTTTTTCCAAGACAAACCGATGATTGATGACCGATCCTACTCGATCGCGAGGGATATGACCTGGATGTACTGCAGTCTCTCTCGCACTCATTCGGGAATATAGGCGAGACAAAGTATCCGTAGGCAGGAGTTCTTTGTATTTATCCACACTTGCTATCAGGATTGTCTTCGTGTCGGGGTCCCCAGAGGCGAGCACCCGGTCCACCTCGGCGAGGAGTTGAGCCTCATCAAGGTCGCCGCGAAAGAAGTTTTCGATGAGAGAAATAGAACCCATACCCTAGACACCGCCTGGCGTCGTAATGTTAACTACCCGCGAAGAAGCCGTCAATCGGCTCAGAACCACACCGGGCAAGCTTTCCGGCCAAACGGCCCCCATCGGGCCTGGGATGTCAAACGTTCCGACCTGAATGAACCCAGAGTGCTGCAAGCCCCGGGCGTGACCAACCTGCAACAATCGCCCTGAAAGGCTCAAAGTTCGCAAGCCCAGATATGGCGGAACCTTGAAGTGTGGCTTAAAACAGCAACTTACGATCCGCCTCGTGCGGTTCGGTTCTGCAGTGCTGCTTATCAACGAGGGACGCTCGGATGAATATACGCAAGCATCTGACGGTGGCCTGGGTCGTTCTTACACCCGTTCTGCCAGCCTACGCGCAAATGGACACAGCCGCACAGGCACAAGCACAAGTGCAAGCACAGCCGGCGCAGTCCCCCGGGGTCTTCTCGATCACTCCGCGTGTGCAGCTTCTGCTAGAAGACAACAACTTCGGCGGCGCAAGCACCTCGGCGTTTTCCAATACGGCTACAAATCTCACATCAACTCCTTTCTATGGGGCCACGATCGGCTACACGCCACCCGGCTCCCCTTACGATGCTCTGCTCACGTTCTTGAACTCGGTTGGGCGTGATCGTATCAGCACGATTTCCATCGGCGGCCCTCTCGAGGCGGGCTCAGTCAAGGGCACGAGGCAGGATGTCGAGCTGCTTGGGCGACGTCGGTTGGAGGCGGGGGAAAACACTTACATTCTATTTGGCGCCCGCTACATCCATCTCTCCTTCGACACTCACTTGGATAGTCCTTTCACCTTCCCAGACACGGGCTCGAGCAGCCGAACCTCCGGCGCCGATGGCGTGTTTCTTGAAGGCGGGCTCGGTACGACGGGGCCGCTAAACCAGTCCCACACGCTCGCCTATTTCGGAAACCTGGTGATCGGATCGGGCTACTTGGGGGAGTCGCTTTCGTCACCCAAATGGCGAGGCGACTACGGGTACCTGGTTGATACAAGCGCGGGCGTTTCTTACCGTATCTCTAATTCGGTCGGCGTTGCCTTCCGCTATAGGGCCCTCGTAGCAGGATCGCCTGCTGCGATTAACGTGGCGCACGGCCCCGAACTCAGCCTCACCTACAGTTGGTAAAGGCGATGCCGAGTGTCCCCGGTCACTCCGGGGGCAGGGCTCACATCGCGCTTGCAACCTTCAGCGCCTCGCCGCCCTCGCCGATCAGCGCGAAGGGCGCCCAGTAATACGGGTGGGCGATCTCCGCCCCACCACCCTTGTTGGCCTGGGCCAATAGGTCGAGTTCCGCTCCGCGCAGAGCTGCCGCGAGCCCGGCTCCGGTCTTCAGTTGGCGCAACGTGTCGGCGACCAGGAAGGCCGAGGTACGGTCACTCACCGACCAATGGGTGACCAGCATCGAGCGGGCGCCTGCATAGAAGAAGGCTCGCGCCAGCCCCGAAAGGCTCTCGCCGGAAGGACCCTGAGGCCCTCCGGTATTGCACCCGGAGAGGATGACCATGTCCGCGTCGAGGTCGAGCCCTGACACCTTCGAGGCGGTCAGCAACGCGCCGTCCGCGCTCGTTGCCCCGGGCGGCGCCGACGTGACCACCGCCGGCTCCGTGGCGCACCGCAGCTCCGCAGGAAGCAGGGCGTGCGAGGCAAAGTGCAGGATCCGATATTCCTTCAGGTTAGCCTGCGTAACGCTCGCCGCAGTGTAGCTCGGTTCCAGCAACTCATCACCCGGTGAGCCCCCGAGCAACGCGCGCGCGGTCTCCAGCTCCTGGCGCGCGAGCGGCAGCGGCGGCAGGTCCGCGAACAGCCGCGCGCTCTCTCCGCAGCTTTGTCCGGGAAACGTTCGTTGAGCCTGGATGAAGGTGACGGGGCGGGAATCGCCCAACCCGAACCATGGGCGGGTCGCGCGCGACGTGCCCGCTACTTTCCGGAGCGAGACGAAGCTCGCCGCCGCAGGCACGTGGGCGATGGCCATCTGCTTGATGACCCAGGGTGCGTCCGCAAGGTTCGTTCCCGCCGGGCCGGTCAGCAGGGCGCCGAACGGGATCGAGAGTAGGGGCCCCGTCGGCGCGATGACGAGCCGCTCCGTTCCCGCGAGCTGGGCGCCCACCTGTCCAAGCGTTGCCGCATACAGCTCTCCCGCGGCGGCAGTGTCGAACGCGGGCACCCCGCTCGCGCCAGGCTCTACGCTGGTTCGAAACCGGTTGACCAGGGTCCCGATCTGCGCCTGCGTCGTTCCAAGGCGGGAGGCGGTAATGGTGTTGTCCCTGAGCAGGAATATCCAGCCTGCGTTCGGCCCTAGCGCGATGCTTGCAAACGCTTCGCCGGGGCGCAGTGCGGCAAGCACGTCTCGGGCCGGAACCACCTCCTGGACCAACTGGTTGAAGTTTGGCGAAGCGGCCTGCAGGGCGGCATCAGCATCCGCAAGCTGCGCACGGGCTTGCCGGAGCGAGTCATCCAACTCCGACGCGGGCGGCAGGCGCCCCACCAGGCCCGGGATCGGCGTACCCGCCTCGCTCAGCGCGACCGCATCGCGCTGCCGCGTGAGTTCGGCTACTCGGTCCCCGGCGTCCTGCCGCCGCCGGATGGCCTGACCGACGCGCGGATCCCTGGCGGTCTCCGCAAGCCGCGCGGTCGAGCGGGCAATTTCCTGCGTGGTGATACTTGCCTGGCCTTGCTGCGCCGCCTCGAACATCTCGGCCAGAATAGCTTGCCCATTGCCGCCCGCCCGGGACGCGGCCGCCGCATAGACGTCGAGACACGGCTCGATCAAAGCGGGAGGCGCACCTGCCTTCAGCTCGCCCAGAATCGAGGCCGCACGCCGGCAAGAGGCCAGGGCAGAGTCGTCGCGCCCCGTCTGATGCAGCCGGGCTGCGCGCAGCAGTTCCGTGGATGCCACTGGCCGGGTCCCGGGAAGCGCTTGGCCGAACGCGATGGACGATAGTCCGAGCCCACTTACAGCATCGGAGATATCCCCACGGGCAGCCGCGCTGGCCGCCGCCGTCCGCAATAGACGGGACGTCAATACCGGCTGCCGCATGCCTTGGTCCGCCGCAATCCGGGCGGTAGCGCGGATCTCCGCCTCGCTTTCGTCCAGGCGGCCCATGTCACGCAACACGATCGCCTGGTAGCGCTTCGTCTCGAGCAGGCCGAGCATGGCATTCTGCTGCGCGGGGTCCACCACCACGTTGTCGTTCGGTACCGGGTTGTTCACCGCGCCCGTGCCGACCCGGCCGAGGGCGAATGGGCTCGTCGGGCGCGCGTGCGGCCGCATCGCCTCCGGCGGCAGCAGCGACGCGTAACGGGCCTCCGCTGCTTGGAGGAGCCGAAGTGCGGCCTCGTCATGATGCTGATTGACTTCGTTCAGCGCCCGATAATGCAGCAGCCGTGCTTCCGTCGCCGGGTCGCTGGCGTGGCTTGCGAACTGCTGCGCTTCCTGGAACAGCGCTTCCGCCTCAGGGTAGCGCCCTTGATCCGAGAGCTGCAGCGCGATCCGCGCGAGCGTGCTCGCCTGATCCGGGTTCTGCTTGCCGAGGGCCTTCTGCTGGATGGCGAGTGCGGCCCGGTATGCGTCCTCCGCCGCGACATAGCTTTCGGCCAAGTTGGCGCGGATCCCTGCCTGGATGAGGTCGTCGTATTGGCCGACGTCTCCGGCACTGAACGTCTCCGCGGCGAGCCGGCTGGCGAGCAGCGCCTCCGCCCCTGACCGCGGCAGCGCCGTCGCCTGGTCCGGCGCGACCCGGCCCGAGAGCACCCCAATCGCTCGAGGGATCACCGGCAACGCGGGCTGGATCCCGTCGGCGGCGTAGACCTGCCCGCCTAGGGACGTGATCACCGCCACCTGCGGCCAGCCTCCGACTTTACGTGTGCACTGAAGGATCAGCGCGGGCTCGCTGAGCACGGTCGTTGACTGTGGCTCGGCGCAGGTGAACCGTGAGTCGAGACCGGCCCGCCACGGGCCACCATTGGCGATGCCAGCGAGCACGTCCGGGCCTCCTGGGCCGAGCTTCGTCGCCGTCCCGCTCGGCTGCTGCCAACTGCCGCAGAAGATATCGACCGTAGCCGAAACGCCGCGCTCCTGCTGCACGCACGATTCGTTCGAGGCATCTTTTCCGATGGGAACCCCGCCCTCTGCGCCACGTCCGCGGCTCGTATAGGCGTCCGGTGGTGGCGTCGTGCACGCTGCCAGCAGCAAAGTCAGGAGAACGAAAGCGCGCATGTCAGTAGTCCCGGTCGGAGATGTCGGGAAGCACGAGCTCGGGATCCGTGGGATCACGGATGACGCCGATCGTGATCAGATCGACCGTGAACAGGAACGGCTTGAAGACGCTGCCGAGCGTGGTGTCGAGGAAGGATTTCGGCGTTATCGCCGCGACCGCGATATCAAGCGGGATGGTATTCTGAACGCCGCAGGCTGTGCTGATGGCGCAACCGTTGAGCAGGTAGTCGGTGTTTACAAGGGGGGAGATCGTGGCTACGCCAGCGGCCTCGAACCCCGTCCGTCCTGCGACCGTCCCGGTCAGCAACGCGCTTCCCCCGTACCCAGTCACCTCCAGGCTATTTGCGGCCAGACGACCCGTTGCAATCCCGCCCGCGTCAAGGGTCAGCGTGGTATCCATCTGCCCGGCTTGGAGATTGCTCAGCGTGATCGTGCCGCCCTGGACTGCGAGCTGCAGCGTTCCGGTCGCGGCCGACGCAGGCTGGATGGTTGTCGTCCCAGCCTGAAGCAACTGAGGCGCATTCGGGCCCGACACGCTGAGCTGCACCGAATTGGCCTGCAGTGAGCCGCCCTGCAGTGTCAACTGGCTCCCTTTGTCGGCCACGTTGAGCGTGGTGCCGGCCGATACAGGCCCGGTGACGGTAAGCGGCGAGCCGTCCGTGAGCGTGAAGTTGCCGGCGCTGGTGAATGCCCCCAGAGTGCCGATCTGATTGCCTGTTGCGTTCAGCGTTGCCGAGCTGACGGCGCCCGTCAGCGTGCCGACGTGGAGGCTGCCCCCATTTTCCGCGACCGCCCCCGTGGGGTCCTGCAGATTGAGCGTCCCATTCGTGACCGAAACCGCTCCGGTCACTTCCAGGGGCGCGCTGTCCGCGAGCGTGACGTTGCCGGTGCTGGTGAAGGTCGCCAGATTGCTGATCTGGTTGCCCGTTGCGTTCAGGGTCGCTGAGCCAACGGTGCCCGTCAACGTGCCGACGCTCAGGCTGCCCCCGTTCTCCGCGACCGCTCCCGTGGGATCCTGCAGGTTGAGCGTGCCATTGGTGACCGAAACCGCTCCGGTCACCTGCAGGGGTACGCCATCCGCAAGCGTGACGTTGCCGGTGCTGGTGAAGGTCCCCAGATTGCTGATCTGGTTGCCCGTTGCGTTCAGGGTCGCCGAGCCGACGGTGCCCGTCAGCGTGCCGACGCTTAGGCTGCCCCCGTTCTCCGTGACCGCTCCCGTGGCGTCCTGCAAGTTAAACGTACCATTCGTGACCGAAACCGCTCCGGTCACCTGCAGGGGCTCGCTGTCCACGAGCGTGAAGTTGCCGGTGCTGGTAAAGGCCCCCAGAGTGCCGATCTGGTTACCCGCTGCGTTCAGCGTTGCCGAGCCAACCGTGCCGGTCAGCGTGCCGATGTTCAGGCTGCCCCCATTCTCCGTGACCGTCCCCGTGGGGTCCTGCAGGTTGAGCGTGCCATTGGTGACCGAAACCGCCCCGGTCACCTGCAGGGATTCGCCATCCGCGAGCGTGACGTTGCCGGTGCTGGTGAAGGTCCCCAGATTGCCGATCTGGTTGCCTGTTGCGTTCAGGGTCGCCGAACCCACGCTGCCCGTCAGCACCTGTGCCTGTAGAGATGCGCCCGACAGCTCCGTCACCGCGGCCCCGCTCGATAAATTCAATACAGAATTGCTGGTGACAGTACCCCCAAGTGTAGCTGAGTTGCTCGAGTTGAGCATCAGCGATCCCACATCAGCCCTGATGAGCGCTCCGCTGCTCTGGCCTAGGTCACCGCTGTGGGTGGCGATGCTGACTGCGAGCACACCCGTGCCGTCTGGGCCCGTAGCTTCGATTGTGCCGGCGCTTTGCGAGAACGCAGCAGTGCTCGTCAACGATACCCTGCTGCCGGTTATGTCGCCTGCGACGCTCAGTCCCGCCGCCTGAATCGTCACAGCCCCACTACTGGCTGTCACGCTTCCCAGGATGTTCAGCGCCTTTGCATTAATGAGGGTGAAGTCGCCTGCCGACGCAAGACTGTTGAACCGTTGAACAGGATTGGCTGCAAGTTGGTCTATATCATTTGCGCTTGTAAGACTAACAGTCGTCCCGCGGGCCACGAGCGTCGGCGTAGTGATAAGGCCTCCGGTCTGCGTAATCGGACCATATACTGTCGGGGAGTCGAAGCTACTACCCGCTTCGTCAAGAACTCCGCGTAAAACCACCCCAACTTCGGTTCCCGGATTGGTCGCGTTAAGATTGCCGCCGAGAGCAATCCCCCCGGCCCCGGCGCTGATAAGAATATTGCTCCCCGTCAAGCTGCCGTTCACAGTAACAGCGCTCCCCAATCCAGGGTCCGTGCTCCTGCGCGTCGCCTCCAGCAGCACTGAATCTTGCGCGCTGATAACCGCGCCGTTCTGGACGGTAATTCCGCCAGTTCTGGTGTATCCGGTGATTTGGTTCTGGTTCGCCGTTATCACCCCTCCGAGGGTCAAGTCATTGTCTGCTTGGAGAGATATGGGCCCAGAACCACTCGTAAGTGTGCTACCACTTCCAACAGAAACCGAACCGGTACCGTTCGTCTGGAACGTGCTCGTAACGTTAATGGAGCCGCCGGATATCGAGTCGGTTCCAAAAAGGGTTACTGACCCCGCGGTGTTAACTGGAGGCACAATACCGCCCATCGTCGTCCCTGGGATAGTGCTCCCGGACGCGATCGTTACCGGTCCGGAGCCGGCGTCTATGATCACTCCCGTATCGTAAATATTGATGTCGCCGCCGGATGCAATTCGAATCGTAGGCGATGTCGCGGAAGCAGTGGCGGAAGTGGCAACCGTAAGTTTGGTATTCTGACCAACGCCGATATAGTAACCGGCCTGCAGGTCGATTTGCGACTGAGCCGGCAGTTGGCCGGCCGACAGAGCGACGTTAGCGCCAATGTCCAAGCGGTTGGCCGCTTGCACGATGACTGACCCCTGGGTGCTGACGACAGTATTGTCACCAATTGTGACCGAACTGCCTGTATCGGGAGGAGAAGCTGAGCCTGTCGTCTTGAGCGTTATGTCTCCGAGTGCAGCAATGCTTAATTGGCTTCCGTTCGGATTGATTTTTAATTGATTTCCAGCACTGAGGGTCAGCGAGCTTGGCACACCCGCGCTGTTCTCACCCAAGCTGACGCTCTCAAGCACAAGCAAATCGTGGTCAGCAGTAACAACGACATTCCCCGTCAAGCTCATATCATGCAAAGATCTTGGAGAGATATCGGTGACAGAAGCGTCGCAGTCGGTGCAGATGTCTACGTCAGTCGGATCAATGTAAATAGTTCCCTTATTGCCGTTATGTGCTGTTGTGTCTAATATGCCGCCGAGTGTGACCTTTCCCCCACTCACCTCCACTACCCCGCCATTACCGCTCGTCTCCCCACCGCGCGCAGAGAGCTGCCCTGAGATCGTCGTCTGTTCAGTGCCGAGCACGGTGATCGTACCTCCGTTCCCGGACACGAGCGCGTCTGCGGAGACGGATGCCCGAGACGTGACCGTTACGCGGCGGGCTACTGCGCCCGACAAACCAGGGGCTGGACCACCCGTCAACGCGGCTACTCTACCTGTCTGCGCCCGCGCGATTGTGGTTCCGAGCGCAACGGTGCCCCCCCCAGTCCCGCCATTTGCGGTAATGCGAGCTCGGCTCTCAACTCCGACCGTATTGGACGCGCTGATCGCGATTTGACCTCCAGTTGGACCCTTTCCGCCATTTGCTGCGACCTCACCGATGACGCGCACCGATCCGCCCACGCCATCGATCGCGATCTGTCCAGTCTGCGAGCCCACGCTGTTCGCCTGGATGCGTCCCCCGGCATTGACCAGGTTCTGCACGACCCCATCGACCGCCTTGGCCGTGATCTGCACCACCCCGCCATCCGCGATCACCGTCCCGGTGTTCGTCACCAGCGCCGTCGCCGGCTTGCCGTCCGGGCCGAGCGGGACCTGGCGGACGGCCTGCGTGACGTCGAACGCGACCAGACCATCGCCGTAGACATCGAGCGTGTGCGTCTCCGCCCCCGCCAGCACGACCCGGCCGAGCCGTGCATTGATCACCCCGGCGTTCGCCACCCGCGGCGCCACCAGCGCGGCCAAGCCCGTATCCTTGAGGGTGAGCGTGCCATTGTTGACCACCGCGGCATTCGGATGCGGCGCCTGGTCGAAGACCATCTTGCCGGCGGCGAAGTTCTGATTGGTGATTCCGGCCGCGCTGACCACCAGGTTCGCCGCATTCACCTGCGCACCCTGATAGAACACAACGCCAGACGGATTGGTGAGGATGATCCCGCCATTCGCGTTGATGTGCCCGGCGATCGCGGAGGGGTCGGGACCGGTCACGCGGTTGAGTGTCAACGATGCCGAGTTCGGCTGATTGAACTGCACCGTTTGCTGGCTACCGACATTGAAGCTCGTCCAGTCGATCGCCGCGCGTTGCGTCGATTGATTGATGGTCGTCGTCGACGTGGTCTGGCCGATGGTCGCGCTGCCATAGGTCACCTGCCCACCGGCGGGGCGCGCATTGGGGGCAAGCTGAGCGCCGGCGTGGGTGGCAAACGCCAGCGCTGTTGCCGCCTGGAGCGCCGTGCCGCGGAGCAGATGCGCCCGCCGACGCCGAATCGTGCCCACAACCAGCTTCGCCGGAGACTGCCGCCGCGCCATTTTGTTACTCCCCGACGCGGCTACTTGGGCGCGCCGTTTCGCGATCAAGACTAACCCAATCCGTAGCCGACGCAACTCTCAGAATCTGGTGATCACGCGCCAATACGCCGCATCGGCCTTCAATCGGCTGGCGTTCTGACCATCGACGTTCCGGGTATTCCGATGCACGCCTTCTACGTCAAACTCCGTGTAGCGCGTGACGTTCAGGCGGACCCCGAGCCCCTCGGAGGAAAGTCGAGTATAGGAGGACTCGCTCGCGCTGCTGGCGTTTTGCCAGGCCTCACCCCGGTCGTAGAAAGCATAGAACTGGGCGGCGATATTGAAGCTGCGATTGAACGCTTGCATGTCGTAAGACGTGTTGAACTGCGCTTCGGCCTGCCAGACGAAGGCTTTGTCGCCGGTTACCTCGCCGGAGTAGAAGCCCCGGTTGAACTCGACGCCTCCCAGGAAGAATTTTTCCGCCGGCGGCAGAATCTGGCCGCTATACTGACCGATCACCCGGGCCTTGAGCGCGACCGAGCTGTCGTTCCCGATCTGAAGCAGTGTCTGCACCCGCGACACGTCCAGCACGAACTTGCTGAAATCAACTCGTTCGCCCGGCCGGGTCGCGCTGAGGCTGTTGCTGCTGGTCGCCCCGAGGGAAGGAATGCCTTGCGAGATCCGCAGGTTCGCAGACGTGATCGCCGGGCGATCGTCCCCGAACAGCCCGTCTTGCAACGCATAGTCTGCGCCCAGACGGGCAACTCGAAGCGAGTCGAACCCACGCGAGATGCCGGTGGCGGTCGCAGCGACCTGGACGATCCGCGTTTCGATCGCGTCGAAGTAGCCGGCGACGTTGAGGGTCTCCTGACGCGCGCGGATGATCGGATAGGTGAGCGATCCGCCGAAAACGGTGGTGGTTCCCCGATAATCGACGTTCCGCAGGAAGTCAGACGGGATAGCCTCGCCATAGCCGCCATACAGTCGGGCACGTAGCCCGGAGCTGCCGACGAACGCCTCCGTGGTCACCTGCCCAAAATTCTGGGTATTGCCCTCGGTATGGTAAAAACTGGCTTCCGTCCGTTCGCCGAGCTCGGTGAAGCTGTTCAGGTCTACGACCGCTAGCCCTTCAACGGGGCCCGTGAGCCGAAAGGCCCGGTTGTCCACGTCCAGCAGCCCGGCGAACGCTTGACGATCCACCTGGGCCACCAGCGTCAGCGCTCCCGGCTCGCTGGAGGACGGACGGAGTATCGCGTGAATCGTGATGCCTGGAATGTCTTGCGCCAGCAGCAGCCAGCGTTCGAGGGAAGCCGTGTCGAGCGGCCGAACCTCCGTGAGATGGTTGAGGAAGCGGAGCACTTGCGTGCCCGCCGGGCCGACATCGCCTTCAAGCCGCACGTCCGAGATCCGGCCCTCGACAACGACGAACCGCAGGACGCCGCGATCGATGGTCGCCGATACCGTCGTGAGCGCGAACCCGGCGCTGCGATACAAGTTCAGCAGCGCGGTTCGGGACGCCTCGATCTTAGAGACGGGGACTGCGGGCCCGGTCAGGCCTGAGGCCAGTTCGGCGGTCTGTGCCGGCGTAAACGCGGTCACTCCCTCGATCTGAACGGTGCGGACCGCGGTCAGGGTCGCGGGCGCCGGGCCCGGCGTTGCGAGCGGCACTCCCGGCCCAGGAGCCACGGCCGGCGGAGCTGGAGGCAGCACACGCGGAATCGGTGAACCTTGTGGAACGATGTCGCCGGGGAAGGGCGTAGCAAGGCTAGAACTGCCCGGCGCGACGTTGCCTGGCGAGACCGGGCGCTGAGCGAAGGCTGGTGCCGACCAAGCAATCAGCGAGACCAGGGGGATTGTTCGGATAACTTCCCATCGTGTCGAAACCGTGATTTTCAAGGGACACGCTCCGGCTTCCTTGGAACGATCCTAGTCAGTAACCAGACGCCTTGACCAGTCGGTCGTGCTCCAGCCGTCGGTTGAGGCATGGAGCTGCCATGGGCACGTCCACGCTCGTGGCGACGCGCGCTTTGCCCATCATGGCGGCGGCTTTGGCGTCAGGGCAGCCGGACAACGCTGCTGGTCGAGTCGCGACAGCCGTGGCGACGACACTGGGGCCTCTACTTCCCGGGGACTCTACCGGGAACCGAGATGGGGGACGGTTTACGAAGGCCTCATTGGTCGGGCTGCTCGTGTTCGGGCATCCCACCGGGATCCGCTCCTGGGAACTCTACCGGGGGCGGGGCAAAGACGTCTTCGGTGCTACCGGCGGCCGTGAAGGCTGGAGTGTCAGGCCCTTCTCGGTGACCTCCACCGTCGCGTCCGGATATACGGCCATCGCGAGTGCCAGGTTGTCTTTGAAAGTCGGGCGGAAGTGGTCCATCCGGCTGAAACCCGTACCGAACTGACTCTTGAGCGCCTTCCAACTGACGGTCCTCGCGCCAGGCAGGACATGGAGGCGATAGGCTAGCCAGCAATAGAGGTCGAGCGCCATGGAATGGCCGTTGATGGAGCGGATCGCCGCCTCTTCGAGCGGAACCGGGTGCTTGCGAAGCTGCTCGAAGAAGCTCTCAGACAGCTTGGCATGTTCCAGGAACAGGGAACCCTGTGCCGGGTCGTCGGCATCCAGGAACAAAGCGGAGTCAACGATACTCTGGTTCACCAGACCGGTCCGGCCCCCATGCTGTATCTGAAAACTGAGGCGGCACCGGCTTATCCGCTCGGCTTGCTCCCTCACGTCACTAATGCTCTTGCCGCCCTGAGGAATTCCCATCCTCTCAAGCCAGGCGCGCATGGAACGGCCAAGCTCCACCTCGCGACAGTTTGTCTCAAGCGCGCGGCCCATGAGGTAGAGCATGATCAAGCGGGCCTTCGACCCGTATGGGACGCCAATGGGAACGGGAACGCCGTCGCGAACGCCCCTTCTTCCAGGCTCCACAAGCAGCATTACGCGCTCGGTTTGAATTTGCCACACCGCGTCATCGGCCAGCCGTTTGTGTGGCAACGCCGCCTGGGCAAAACCCGAGTAGATGAAGCCGACTCCGCCTTCCTCATCGCTCATGTAGTCATGGGCAACCTCGATAACCCTGCGGTCGAGGTCCAATTGGAGTGCAGCTTGTTTGCCGTGCGCCTCGAGCAGTTGGTGAACCGTTCCCATGACCACCTTCCTGTTGCGAACATGGGTCCAATTCGACCGGCTGTCACCGGGAACTTTACCGGGAGCAGGTACTAGGAAAGGTATTTGTATTCTTAGTATTAGGAAGGCCCGGTAGAGTTCTCGGGATAAGTTTAGGGACTCGGCGAAATTGCTCGCTTTTGTGCCTTGGCGCTTTCCCGGTAGAATCCCCGGCCCGCCCCGGTAGAGTTCTCACACGGTATGTGGGCAAACTTCGCCAAGGTGACGGAGCCGGAGGGGTGCTTTGACGCGACTCGCGCGCCGGCCCCGGTAAAGTCCCCACCCACGAAGAGACAGTCAGGCCGCCCGCGAGCCGGAAGACGCTGGTGAGTGGCGTAATGGTCGAAGTGGTTGACCATCTTTGGGCAGAGGCCCTGAGACTCGCCTCGATCAGGCGCCCGAGAACCCCGGCGAGATCGGATAGCGCGACGTTCCCCTGCGATAGCGGGTAGTCGTGCGCAACGACCACTACTGCTGAGGCGTCGGGTCATACGTTAACGTGCTGGCGGCTTCCACTGATCTGGGCCGACCATGAGCCGAGATGATCCCAGGCTGCAATCGCACCATGAGCTTCGCGGAAGCTGATGCGCGTCGCTCTGCATCATCCAAGCGCTGCCCCGCGCCTGGCGCGCGTCTTCGCTGACGGGCTGCGCACGGCGCTCGCCTCAGCGGGTCACGACGCCTTCCTTTGCGGCGACTCCGATACGGTCATCGCCAGGGCGCCCGATCTGGTGATGATCGTCGATCCCGCCTGTCCCAAGCTGACCGATCATTTTACGGTTGGCTTTGTCTGGGAGTCGTTCGCGACCGTCGAGCGCCGCATCGACTGGCACGGCCCAATATCCTCCTGGGACCTCGCCGTCTGCACCAGCCCGGACGTTCGGGACTTTTTGCGCGACATCCAGCATCCCGCGCGCGACGGTTCTGCCGTCAGCCAACGGTCGGTTTACCCCGACATCGTGCTGGAACCGCCGCGGGACCGTCAGTCGGGGGGGCCAGTCGCCATCGTTCGGGACACTCCTCTCTTCGAGGACCCGGCGCGGCACCGCGAATTCTTCACCTGCATCGCCGCGAGAGTTCCACTGCAGGCCTATGGCCCCGACGAACTCTGGGGCTTTCTGGGGCCCGCCCACGCCGGCCCGGCGCCGGACTCGCTCGTGGCCGCCGGCATCCTTGCCCGCCATCGTGCCATCCTCGCCCTCACTCGCCAGCCCGCCGAAAGTGGGCATGTGGAGAGCACGCTCTTCCTCGCCGCAAGCGCGGCACGCTTGGCGGTGACCAACATCGATCGCGGCACCGCTGAACTGTTTGGGCCCGATCTGGGTTTGATCGATCTCGACCATGATCCGCGCGACGTCGCGGACCACATCGCAGCGTCGCTGGAGCCGACGCGCGCTGCCCCACGGCTTCCGGCCGCCTGGGGCCTTGCCGACCGCCTTCCCCCTTTGTTGGACGAGATCGCAGCCCTGCGAGCTTGCGTCTGCGCCACGCCCGCCTTGGGGACGGTCTCGGTGATCATACGCTGCGGCGGCCGGCCGCTCGACTTTGCGCGCCGGGCCGTCGCCTCGGTCGCGCGCCAGGCCTATCCACAAGTCGCCTTGGTGCTCGTAGCCTATGCGGGACAGCCGGCGTTCGAGGCTTTGGTCGCCGAACTCCGTGCCGATCCACGCTGGACCCAGGTGCGCAGCCTCTTCGTCGCAGGCGGCGGCCGCAGCGCCACGCTCTGGACGGCGCTCGCCACCATCGACACGCCGCTCTTTGCCGTGCTCGACGACGATGACGAGTATTTCCATGACCATTTGAGCAGCCTCGCCGCCGCGCTCGCGTGCGACCCGCAAGCGATGGTCGCGCATTCCGGGACCATCCATGTGGAGGAAGGGTGCTTTCCGCCCGCTCCCGACAACCCGCCGCCACCCGGCGCGGAACGGCGCACCCTCCTCTACATGACGCCTTTCGACCCCGAAGCCGCCATGCGATTGGAGCATAAGGTGCAGTCCAATAGCTGGCTCGCTCGGCGCGAGGTGCTGAGCGGGCCGCTTCTCGATGACCCCGGCCTCAATTACGGCGAGGACCTCTATCTCTTCATGATGATGGTTGCCCGCCATCCCTACGTGTTCACCGGCAGAGCTTCGGCCATCTACAACTGGCGCAGCTTGCAGGCAGACTCCTCGCTCGCCGAATCGCCGGAGGTCCGCGCGCACCATCACCGACGCATGCTGCACCGCTTGATGCAGGTCCCATTCCACGCACCGGCGCTGGGGGCGACGATCTACCGTCGCAGTGTCGCTTCTGCCCCGGACGCGGACCGGCTGGGTCGCCCAACACGTTATGAAAGCTCGCTGGCCGACGGCATCCATTTTGCCCGTCCCGGCATGCCGGATTTCGTCTCGACGATCTCGGGCTTGTCCCAGCAGGAGCGTTGGGGGCGCTGGACGATCGGGCCGCAGCTCCGCGTCGTCTTCCGAACCCCGCTCCCCGATGCGTTCTGCCTGATGCTTCGCGCCCGCGCATCCCGGCACAATGCCGGCCGGAGACTCACCATCCGTGCCGGGGCGTGCACGCGCCAGGTCACGTTTGCCGAACGTGACCGGGATCTCGTGCTCGCCTTTGCCCATACAGGCGAGCCCGAAGTCCTGACCATCGACATCCCCAACCCCGCCGCACCGAACGGGCTCGACTCCCGGCCGATCGGCCTCGGACTGGTGCACTTGGCCATCCTTCCGCCAGGGCGCAAGCCGGCCAGGGTGTCGCCCGTCGGTCAGATCGGGGCGAGCAGGGTCCTTCGGCACAGTTGGCGCTGGCTTTCCCGCACAGGCGCCCGAGCCTTTGCCCGGCTCCGGCCCTCGCTTACGTCAGCTTGTGACTGCCGCGGTACTTTGACAGAACACGGCCGTGCGGACGGAGAGGATGGTTTCGGCAGCGATGAACCTGCTCGAGACTCGGTTTCTGCCCGACTCTACGCCCTGACCCGAACCCGCCCGCTCACCGAAGCCGAGCTGCGGCGGAGCTTCGAGCTGGGCCTCGCCGTTGGCTCGCGGTCGCCATTCCCCGCCGCCGTTTCAGACCTGTCGCCAGCCCAGCCATTAAGCCTTCGCCATCTGCTCAGCCTGGACGATCACGCCTTCCTCGAGGCGGCATACGTCACCCTGCTGCGGCGCCCCCCGGACGAGGCCGGCCAGCTTCACTATCTTTCCCGTCTCGCCTCCGCGCGAAGCCGGCCGCGTGTTTTGGGCGAGTTGAGGTACAGCGCGGAAGGCCGCTTGGTCGGTGCTGTCCTGCCCGGCCTGCGCCGGCGCTATCTCCTGCACAGCCTCTCGCCGGGCTTCCTGCTCAGACGTTTGTTGCGGATCGTGACCCCAAACACCCGCCCGCCCGTCGCGTCCCGCGACGAGGGCTGAGGCTGTGCGGGTACTGGTCGCCCACGTCCAGGTGCCTTTCGTCTGCGGCGGAGCCGAGATGCTGGCGGATAACCTGGTCGGGGCGCTGCGCGAGGCGGGGCACGACGCCGAACTCGTGACGATGCCGTTTAAATGGTATCCCCCTGACCGCATCCCGGACGCCATGCTGGCCGCCCGCCTGCTCGAGCTCGAGGATTGGGTCGGCGGCTCCATCGACCGGCTCATCGCCTTGCGGTTCCCAGCCTATCTGATCCGCCATCGCTGCAAGGTGCTCTGGCTGCTGCACCAGCATCGGGCCGCCTACGACCTGTGGGGCGCTCCGCTTGGCCATTTGTCGGCTGCCCCAGACGGTCGGGTCATCCGCGACGCGATCCGCCGCGCGGACGCCGCGGTGATCCCGGAATGCCGGGCCGTCTACACCATATCCCGCAACGTCTCCGATCGGCTGCAGCGCTTCTGTGGGATCGCAAGCCAGCCGCTGCTGCACCCGCCGCCCACGGCCGACCGCTTCCGGCGAGCGCCAGCGGAAGCCTTCCTGCTCTGTCCTGGCCGGCTGAACGAGAGCAAGCGGCAAGACCTCGTCTTGCGTGCCCTCCAGCGGTGCCGCACCGGGGTGCGGGTGGTGTTCATCGGCCAGGACGACTCGCCCGCCTATTCGGCGGCGCTTCGCCGATCGGCGGAGGCCGACGACCTCAGGCACCGGGTCGAGTGGCGCGGCTTCGTCGGCGAAGAGGACCGCCTGGACCTGTTCGCCCGCTGCCTCGCCGTGCTGGTGACCCCGCTGGACGAGGACTACGGCTACGTCACCCTCGAAGCCATGCTCGCCGCCAAGCCTGTCATCACCTGCACCGACAGCGGCGGGCCGCTCGACTTCGTGCGCGACGGCGAAACCGGCCATGTCTGCGCGCCCGAACCGGCCCCGCTCGCGGACGCGATGGACCGGCTGTGGACGGACAGGGCGATGGCCGGCCGGCTCGGCGAACGCGCCGCCGCGCAGTACGCCGCGCTCGACCTCAGTTGGGATCGGGTCATCGAGACGCTGCTGGCATGAAAGTGGGCGTCCTCACCGTCCAAATACCGTTCGTGATGGGCGGCGCCGAGCTGCATGCGGCGAACCTGGTCAAGGCGCTACGCGAGCATGGGCACGAGGCGGAGATCATCCGGTTCCCGTTCACATGGTTCCCGCCCCACCGTATCCAGCCCCAGATCCTCGCCACCCAACTGCTCGACGTCACCGAAAGCTCCGGCATGCGCATCGATCGCGTCATCGGCCTCAAATTCCCAGCCTACCTGATGCCACACCCAAACAAGGTGCTCTGGATTCTCCACCAGCACCGCGCAGCCTACGACCTCTGGCTGCACGAGCCGGGCGACCTGCATGGCCAGCCCGGCGGCGAACGCGCCATGCAAGCGATCCGGGCCGCGGACGCGCGCGCGATCCCGGCGGCAAAGCAGGTCTTCACCAACTCCCGCCGCGTCAGTCAGCGCCTGTTCGACTATTGCGGCTTGCTTGGGGAGCCGCTTTATCACCCGCCCCCCGATGCCGAGCTCTACCAGCCCGCCGAGCCCGATGACTTCCTGCTCATGCCGAGCCGGATCAATGAGACCAAGCGGCAGTCCTTGCTCATCGAGGCCCTATTCCACCTCCGCTCCGATGCGCGCGTATGCATCCTCGGCCGCCCGGACCGCGAGACTGTCCTCCACGCGCTCCAGGCGCGTGCCGCGCATCTGCCGCCGGGTCGCCTGCGCTTCTTGGGCGGCGTGAGCGACGAGCAGAAGCGGGACCTCTACGCGCGTTGCCTTGCGGTCGTGTTCATCCCCCTGGACGAGGACTATGGCTACGTCACGCTCGAGGCCATGCTCGCGGCCAAACCGGTGCTGACCTGCAGCGACAGCGGTGCCGTGCTGGAGTTCGTCCTGCCCGAGCAAACCGGGCTGATCTGCCCGCCGGACCCGATCGCCCTCGCCGCCTGCATCGACCGGATCTGGACCGATCGCCCCCTGGCGCGCCGGCTCGGCACCCAAGCGCGCGAGCATTATCGGGGCCTCGGCCTATCCTGGGCCAAGGTCGTCGAGAAGCTGCTCGCATGACGAGGCGACCCTTCCTCGACCTGTTCTCGCCATTGCCGCCAGCACCGACGGGGGTCGCCGAGTTCACCGCCGGTCTCCTCGAGCCCCTGCGGGAGCGAGCCCGGCTCCGGGTCTGGACGGCGCAAAGGGGGCCGCTCGATCTCGGCATTCCGGAGCTTGAAATTCGCCGGTTCGCGCCCGAACACCTGGATCCCGCCGAGCTGAACGCGGCGGACGCCACATTCTACAACATCGGCGACAACCCCGACGTTCACCTCGCCATTCATCGCATGACCCGGCGCGTACCCGGCATTCTCATCCTGCACGACACCAACCTTCAGCGACTGTTCAGCGCCTATGCCCAGCAACCTGGCGCAGACCGGGCCTACGACCTCGATCAACTCGACGCGCAAGCCCGCGAACTCGGCAGCGCGTTCGATGAAGGCCGCGCCGGGTTGGAGGTGCTGATCCGGACGGCGCCAATGACCGTCTCCGTCCTTGACGGCGCACTCGGAGCCATCGTCCACGACCGGGCCGAGATCGACGCCTTGGCCCCGCGGACCCATGCGCCGATCTACTATCTCCCGCGCGCATTCCGTTGCGGTTCCGCTCCGCAACGCACGCTGCCCGACCGAAACGCCCCGAGCCGCCTCGTCATGTTCCGCTCCGCGGCGAGCGGCCGGCTCGCCCCGATCCTCGAGGCCCTGGCGTCCATGCCGGACCGCGATCGCTATCGGCTGGACATCTATGGCCAGCTCGAGCAGGAGGCGCGCCTCCGTGGCTCGATTGCTCAATTGGGTTTGGGCGAACTCGTGACCCTGCACGGGGCCGTGCCGCTGCCAGACTTGGAGTCCGCCTTGGCCGAAGCCGATCTCGCGCTCAACCTGCACTGGCCCGGCATGGCGGACGCGTCCTCAATCCAGCTCCGGGTCTGGGCAGCGGGGCTTGCCTCCCTGGTTACCCCGGTCGGCTGGTATGCCCAGCTCCCGCCTGGAACCGCGTTCCCGATCGACGTTCAGGCGGAGCGCGAACAGATTGTCACCCATCTGCGCGCCTTGCGGACACATCCCGAGCGCTACCTCGACGTGGGCGCGGCCGGCCGACGCGTGCTGGAGCGGGAGCATTCCCCGGAAAGCTACGCCGACGCCATGCTCGAGATCGCGGCGGCGCACGAAGTGCAGAGCACCCGGCTGCTCGGCGCCGGGCTCGCCAAGCGGGCGGGGCGCGCGATGTTGGAGGTGAGTCCGCCGGAACTGGCGAGCGATCTTGCCGCGAGCGTCGCGAAACACGTCGCCGACCTCTTGGGCCGCGCATGAGACAAACTGAGCGAACGAGCTTTACGTGGACGATCGCCTGTCCCTTTTTGATAGACTCCTCTCTTGCCTCTCGCGCGTTCCTACGTTACGGCGATGGACCGCAAGAGCACGACGCTCGGCGAAGGATGTGGGTTCGACTTTCGAGTTAGGCGCGACGGCATTGGCAACCATATTTGAGTTCTCTCCCGGCTCCGACACGCATGTCGGAGTAAACTACCGCAACTTTCATGACGTTGAGGAGGATTTTGCTTGGGCACGGTCTTGCTGGGGCGAGATAGAATTTAGCATGATCGGGTTCCGATCTGGATCTTATTCTAGGGTTAGTCTAGAGGTAGATGTCGATGTATTCCGCCCTCCGATTGCTACACACAACGGCACGGATTGTTACGTCTATTTAGGGGGTGTGCTTATAAATTGCTCCGCCCTTAAAGACAGATCCGCAATTGTTGTTGCAATTGCTCCGGCAATGCTTTCGGAAACGACAAATAGGCTGACGTTCGTGGTCGACAAGGCCTCCCGTCCAGATGACTACGGAGTTCCGGACACTCGAACTCTCGGCATCAAGCTCTTTTCCGTCAGGATCGTGGCGAGCTAACCTGGTTGCTCACGGGCCACCTCGATACGCTGCTGACCTCCGGCCATATCGAAGGCTGGGCGCTTGATCGGGAGCAGCCCGGCGCTCTCGTCGAGATAACCACTCTCTTCGAGGGAACCCTGATCGCCCGCGGCGTCGCCTGCCGCTATCGGAGGGACCTCGCCGACGCTGGCCTAGGTTGGGGATGGAATGCGTTCCGCTTGTCTCTGCAGAGCTGGCCGGCCCTCTCGCCCGCAAAGCCGATATTGGATCTGATGACGGGCTCGCAAAGACTCTGGCGCGGCCCGGTTGCCTGGCGTGACGACGTCAAGCACCAATACACGACCGTACAGCAACTCATCGCTCAGGATCCAACGCAGGTCCGCAACCCGCAGCTTTTGGAAGGCATGCGAGAACATCTGACCAAGGTGCGCGGCACGCTTGGCGATGACGGGTTCATCCGCCGTTGCTACTTGGCAATCTTTGGACGCCAGGCTGACCTGTCAGGTTTAGCCGAGTATAAAATGCAGCTACAGACCGGTGAGCTGCAGGCCTATGATGTTGTAGCCGCCATGATGCGTGGGGCCGAGTTCCTGGCAGGGAACCGAGGCGTTCAACCTCCGACCTTGGCTTCATTCCCCTTCGCTCTGGTTGAATATGCGAATACGCCCGCGGAACCTGATGATCTCCTTTCCGGAGCATGCCTATCAGGAGCTGGCCCTCTGTGAGCACTGCAATGTCGAGCGGGTCGTCCATCTCGCCAGGCGCACCTCGCCCTACCGGGCGGTGTTGCAAGAATTACTCAAGCTCTGCCCAAAGACGGCCATCTTCGCCATTCGCCGCCCCGAGATCATCACCTCCGAAGCGCTCGAAAGGTTCTACCTTCCCGAGGGCTGGACACGCATCCACATCCACGTCACCGATTCGGCGAGCACCCGGCTCTTGCGTGGGAAGGTGAACCTGATCGTCTGTCTCCCCTCGCAGTCGAGTCGCTTGCACGACTGGGTCGGTCTGCTCTCGTCGGGCCTGCCGCCGATGACGCTGCGCTTCGCCGGCGCATCTCGGCTCCGCAACGGCCTCAATCCTTCCATCCGGCGCCTTACCGCTCTCGACCGGCTTGCTGCAGCGGCGCGTTCACCCGCCGGTTCCCCGACCCGGCCGATGGCGGACTTCAGCACACCCCCCGTGCTCTACCCGCTCTACCTCAACCCCTACTCCGCCCCGGACAGCATCGGCCGGGTCCGCGCTTACGGCACCGACGGTTGGCAGCTCGAGCGTGCGACGAAGCTGCTGCGGCTGACCGATCTGGCCATGCGCTGCGGCAAGCGGTCGGCCGCCGCCTTCGATCTGATGCGGGCGGCCAGTGCCGCGGAACCGCTTTGGGTGGTGGCGCCGGACGACCTCGCGCCCCGGAGCGAGGGTTTGTCGATGCCCGCCTTCGTCGCCGCGTCCAACCGATGCGCCGCGCCGCTGCCCCGCGCCCATCTGCCGGGTCTCCACTGGGCCGCACTGGGGGCGGACGCCGATCAGCTCGCGCCGGGCGCCATCTATCGCGTCCAGGACGGCGGTGCCCGGGGATGGTCGGCTCGTTTATCCGACTGGCTCCCCGGATGCGACCGGCTGTGTCACCGCTGCTTGCGGGAGAGCCCATGAGCCTGGCGCTCGACTCCGACCCACGGCAGGGCCTCCAACAACCCGGTGCGCAGCGGCCGACGCTGTTCTTGGACGTCTCGCCGCTGATCGAGGATCAGTGGACCGGCATCCCGGTCTTCACCTCTCGGCTTGCCCGTGCCCTGCTGGGCTCGAACGGCTGCGAGCTGCGGTTCGCCTACGAGGGAACGGTCGTGCCGGACGAATTGGTACGGCGCGCGCTCGACTGGCAAACCGGTTCGGAGCTGCGGAGCGTGCTGGACGATCTCAGCCCGGAGGTCCGGGTGCCGATCCCGTTCCACTCGACCCTGCTGTATCCTTCGGTGAAGCCGCGTTGCGGGTTGGCGGCGCGCGAGGCCAGCGTCATCCACGACCTGAGCACCATCTTCATGCCGGAGTTCCACGACGAGGCGAATGTCCGCTATCATCTGGCGCATTTCGGGCGGGAGCTGGCCACCAATGACATCACGTTTTTCGTCTCCGAGGCCAGCCGAGACCTGTTCCTGAACAGCTTTTGCCTTCCGGGGATGCGGCATGATGTTCTGCTGCAGTATGTAGACTGGCCCGAGGCGTTCCCGCACATCGCCGCCAACGACCTGCCGCTCGCCTTGCCGCGCTACTTCGTGCTGGTCGGCACCCTCGAGCCGCGCAAGAACATCGGTGTCATCCTGCGCGCGATGGCCGACCCGCGGATGCGCCGTCTCCATTGCTACGTGATCGGCCGGCGGGGCTGGAAGGTGGACGAGTTCCTGGCCGAGGCCGACCGGGATGGCACGGTCCGCACGCGGGTGACGTTCACCGGGTTCATCTCCGAATATACGAAGTACCGGCTGATCGCGGGGGCGGAGTTCCTGGCATTTCCGTCGGTGTACGAGGGGTTCGGGATTCCGGCGCTGGAGGCGCTGTCGCTGGGCGTGCCGGTCGTCGCGGCGGCATCGTCGAGCTTGGTCGAGGTCGTGGGCGAGGGCGGGACGTTCTTTGATCCTTTCTCGGTTGAGGGGTTCATCAACGCTGTGCGCGAGCTTGCACATCGGCGTAAGCAGCCGGACTTCGCGGCGAAGGTCGCGAAGGCTGCGGGGCAGTTTGGGCCTGAGGTGATGGTGAAACCTGTGCTGAGATGGCTAACCGCGATGCGAGCGGACCCCCGAAATCGCACCGAAATTCTGCGATTGGCGGCAACGCTATCACTTCGTCTTATATCAGCTCCAGAATCTTGATCGGATGCTTATGGGAACCAAGGCTGTTGTCAGTACCGCCATCGGAGAAGCGTTCATTAAGCCATGGTCGACACGGTTTCTTCCGACGTGGCTTGCATACTGCGACAAGCACAAGCTTGATCTAATTGTATTCCTTGACTTCCTTGACAAGTCGGAAAGAGCTAGGTCACGTCGACCTACTTGGCAGAAATGCTTGGCGGTCGCATCGAAGGAAGCCAGCCAATACGAGCAAATTGCATGGATCGATAGCGACATTGCGATCAACGCGATATCCGCCCCAAACATCTTCAGCAATGTCCCTATTGCGAAGATTGGTGCCGTAGGATTAGGAGCGCTACCATATCAATCACACCTCTTTACAAACGAGGCTCAAGCTTCCGCCGAACATCTTCATGAGGCCTGGGCTTCCGGCGGGATAAGGGCGGCGATTCAGTCAACTCACCGCGGCGGTAGTCGAGCGGCTTCGTCACCTCTAGAGCGCGCAAGTCTTGACGCACTCGACTTTTACAAGAAGCTTGGATTTCAATGTGAGGTGCAAGATAACTTCAACTCGGGTGTGTTTGTACTATCCCCAGAGTATCACGCAAACCTGTTCCGGGACATATACGAGCGCTACGAGGAGATTCCGGCACAGCGCGTTACAGACAATATTCCAATCGTTGCTGAAGTTTCCAGCCGAGGCCTGCTGTTTGACCTAGACAGCCGCTTCAACGTCATCCTGTATAGCGAGCTGACGCACCACTATCCATACCTGATCTTCGTAGGGCAAGAGTATCGTGATATACTGTTCTTAGCTTCGCAGACCCTGTTCATTTCCTCATATTTTTTGCATTTCGCGGGCACAAAGCTAGTAGCAGACCTATTTTACCCGGCGGCAAGCGACTGGGTTAGTCTGCTAAAGCTAGGTGGACAAGCATTTCCAGCACTATACCTGGACGCGTCAACTCTAGATACCGCTACACAAGCGCGTTCGTACTTCAGTCTAGTGAGAGAAGTACAGAAGTGTAATCCTGTCCAGCCCCAGTTACAAGGTTCCATCGTGAGGTTTGAGTGCGATAAGCCCCGTAGAGTGGTAGGGATGAAATGGGACGCTAATACCAGTCATTCCGGCCTTCACGAACGAGAAGTTGATCCCGCGTCGGGGGTTCCGTTTCGATGGATCGGCGGCAACGGGGCGAGCATAAGCTTCCAAGTTCCCGATTCTGAAGCCGAGAATTATGTAAAATATCGTGGAATGGCCAGATTTCTTGGCGACGACGATCGACCATTTTTAGATAGCGTTCAGCTTATGATCCAGGTGAATGGCTATTTCCCGCACACGTTTACCTATAAAACCACCTCGGAAAAGTCTGCTCGCTACAGCGTCATCTTGTTTGAAGGGTTTGCGGCCATTGCGGCTACCAACACCGTGGCTCTGAGAGGGCGTGCGTGGACGCCCCTAGTCGCCCGGGGCTCACAGGACGCTCGCCTCCTAAGCCTGCCGTTTGTTGATCTTGAGTTGGAACTTGAACTATTTAGACTGTGACCTCTGAAACTCACTTCGTAGGCTAAGGCCGAGGGGAATCTTATGGATCTTTACCACTACTTCATGACGCAGCGCGGCCGGGATATTATTAAGAACCCTCACTATTTCCCAATTTATGAGCGGCATCTCAGACGCTTTGTAGACCATCCTGTGACCGTGTTTGAGATAGGAACTGGCAACGGTGGCTCCTGTCAGATGTGGAAGTGTTTCTTCGGCCCTATGGCTAGGATCGTAACGATCGATATCAGCGATAACAGCGGCTTCGAGGAGCCGCAGATATTCCCCCGTCGGGGAGCTCAGGCGGACAAAGACTTTATGTATTCTCTGTTGGAGGAGTTTGGGGCGCCAACCGTCGTCTTGGATGACGGTTCACACCTTATGGACGATATCAACGTGAGCTTCAGCATGCTCGCGCCGCGAATGACATCCGGAGGCGTTTATATGGTCGAGGACTTAGACGGCGCTTATTGGCCCGAACGCGGCGGAGGGGTGGGTGCGGCAACCTCGTTCATCGAACGCTGCAAGCTCCTAGTGGACGAGATGAACGCTCTCTACACCCGCGGCGTCGTGTCACCGACTCCGGAGGGCACGGACATATGGAGCGTCTCTTTTTATCAGATGATCGTCGCCATAGAGAAAAGTCCGTTCTTAAACCGCGAAATGATCCGAATGCCAACGGCGCTCTGAGTGAGCGAGCCTATAGCTTGCGACGCTGCAATTGATAATCGCTTGGAGATGACAGTGTGATGGTAACCCCGGACTACGGGTTCACGTACAATGGGCAACTCGTTTCCCCCTCAGCTTACGGTCCCGACTATATTCCAGAGTTGACCAAAATACTGGAGAACCTAGAAACAAGACCGCGTGCCGTGCTGGAATGGGGTAGCGGCCTGACGACACAGGTCTTGGCTGCTTTTGCAGAACACGTGTGGCACTCTGACTTGCTGCTTTCCCTCGATGACAATTTCGATTACCAAAGCGCCATTTTCCGAGATCGCGCAGAGCCTAGCTGTTTGACGCTGAAGTGCCTTGATCTAACCGGTCCATGTCGCGATCAGCGTGATCGAGAACTGAACTACTCGACTTATCCGCTCGCACATTCCTGCAAATTTGATTTGATCTTTATTGATGGGCGCCGCCGGATTGAGTGCGCGTTCGTAGCTTTCCTTGTGTCGCATCCTAACACGACGGTTATCCTGCACGATTTCAGGCGATCACGCTACCAACCCGTCGTTGTCTTGTACGACATCGTGTTCGAAGGAGCTCAGTTCCGAGTGCTACGCCCGCGCAGTAAGGTACTCTCCGCGATGGAACCCGGCATCGTCGGCCTGGACATGTATATGAAATGTCTCTCCTACAATATGTGGACCGGTTCTTGACCCCGAACCGACCACCACGCAGGCTTCGAACGTAATCCAAGGACGATGAGCCTCAGGCGTTCACTCCCGCCTGTGCTCGCCACACGCGGGCTAGGCGAGATGAAAGGCAGACGCGTTCGTGCTTTCGCAGCGACGCCGTCACGTTTGCATCTCGGGCAGCCGAACTCTGACGTGGGGCGGAATGCTTACCACTGATGTGGCTTCCCAATGTCCATCAGCCAGTGACCACCCGCAACGTTGATAAAGATCGCGAGATAGAAGGTTGTGCCGAGTTTCAATCGACGTGGCACGGACCACGGGAGAAGCACTCATCAAACGCTCCGAAATCAGCGCTACAGCCGCAATCTCAACCTCTAAACTGATTACCCGGCAACTCATAACTATCTGGTCTATTCGAGCGTCGCTTACAATGGCCACCAGGACTAGGCCATAGTGGGTGTATCTGTCCGAGACATCTGCACCGAATACCCGGGCACCGGCGCAGGCCGTTTCTAAGTCCTGAGCAGTCCATCGCTGGCCTGTTGTGTTAAATTGGTTTGTCTTATTGAGCAGCTCTAAAGCCCTATCAAATTTCTTCGTCCCAGCTTTGACCTCGAACAAAGTAAGCTCTACCTCAAGACTGTTTAGAAAATCCGCTCTGGACATTGATGTACGTAGTTCTTCCCTTTCGACCTGGAAGCGGACCATTTCGGTCCGGCGGCTACTCTCGTCAGTGATGGTTTTGGGCTGAGTTTCCGAACACCAAAGCAAAATCTGCTTCCACAAGTAATGGGACGCCTCTATTACCCTTACCTCTGGTAATCCCGCTTTTATCGCGGCACGCTCGACCGGATTGTCGTCGAGAAACACCACACTTTGTGGCAGCAGGTTTGCCTCCTGAATGGCCTCTCTAACGTTATCGACCTTAGGGCGCCAATTGATTTTTAGAATCGCAAAATCTTCGAGGGCAAGTCTTTGACGGTAGGCCTGGTCAAAAATCTCTCTAACTCGGCTTTCCGTATTCTTGCTAACAAGAGCAAGAAGTACTCCTCGTCGCTTCAACGCTAACAGAGCTTCGCAGATACCCAGTGGCCAACCTTCCGTGGCAGCGGCGAAGTCGGGTTCTTCCTCCTCGGACAGCACCCCTCGCCAAAGCGTGTCGTCCAAATCGATGCAAACCATTTTGACTGCGTCGATTTGGCGTAAGGTGCGGTACATGCCTTCGGCTTCAATCCAAGCAGCTGCAATAAGTCGGTTCGCATCGAGCAAGAAGTGGTCACTTGGGCGGTCCGGCCTGATAAGCCGTCCTAGATCGGCAGGGTCAGTCCCACCCGCTATCAGACCCCCATGGTTACCGGCGCACAAGGAGTCATCTTGAACAAACCGCCGCCCCACTATCCCCGACAGTTGATCAAGGTCGAGAAGGTACACGTTTGGTCGGTCCTGAATAAGGTGAGCGAGATGCTCGTTTATTCTGTCGATTAAGAATATGTTGTCCCTCAAGTCGTATGTTCGCGCCAATCGCCCATTCACGGAATACTGGTGCCTTGGAATGTTCGTTACAAGCACTGGAAAGTGTCGGTTCCATGTAGTTGCAGCTCGTAAATATAGATCCAACCTGCGTCGGGCCATGTCAAACAATCGCTCAGCCTCGGAGAGGTCGCGAAAACCATCTCTTATCCATCGAAAATAGTCGTAGTCGTGAAACAACTCGCGGGCTGGCAATCCAGTGATCTGGAAAGAATAGTCTTGGAACGAGTTGGGCGGGGTCGCTGGAAGCTCCATTCTCAGGAGCAAAAAGTCCATTTCTACTGTAAAGCCCAACTGTCGTAGAACACGAGGCCACACCTCAATTAAACACTGCCCTACGAGCAAAACCCGCTTTAGAGGAGTCTCCGTCACCTTCAGATCGTCTGGTCGAGTAAACAGACAATCCGACCGACGACTGGATTGGTCATGTGCTTGGTCGTAGGCCGCCGGTTGCATCTCTAGCCGCTTGTATTCACTGGACCGGAGTATACTTCTGACGAGTTGTCCCAGAGTCTGGCGACTGGCTAACACGTCGTTCACCCGTCCTGGCTCAGGCTCCCTGCGCAAGATCGCCCGGTAAACGGCGCCGACTTCTTCTTCAGTTACCACCGGACCCTCAGGCAAGTTCACGATGCGAAATCTCCAAAGTGTTGGATCATGTTAGCACATCCGAACTCGTCAGCGACTCATAATTGATCCGGCGTTGGGTTACTGAGACTTGCACCATAATGGTTTTCCTGCAACCGACTTACGCTCATAACGCTATTCTCGAAAATGTTTAGGGTGCTCGGCATGAGCTGCTTCGGACCTCAACGCAATACTCGCAACAGCCCGCATTCGAGATGGCTGTCGGACGGGACTGCTCTGACGCGCTTCTGTTTATATATACCAGTGTTGGCCTCATTCTGGTTCGCTACAATGCTAACCACCACCAGTGCGTACGGTCAGGAACTCAATCCGTCAACGCTCACCGGAAAGCTCATATTCGGTTACCAGGGCTGGTTTGAGTGCCCCGGCGACAACCCCCAACACATCTGGATCCATTGGTTCTCTGGTAGCCAACCAACAGTGGACATGCTGCCCGATGTGACCGAGTTGCCGCTAAGCGAGCGGTGCAACACCGGGCTGCAGGCTGTCGATGGTCGGCCTATTGCGGTCTATTCCGCCGAGAGCCAGGCCGTGGTGGAGCGCCACTTCGAATGGATGCGTCAATACGGGCTGGACGGCATCGCCCTGCAGCGATTCGGGACCACCCTCTCCGACCCGGTCTTCCATGCCGAGCTGGATCGCGTCTTGTCCAACGTGCGCGCGGCGGCCGAGGCCAATGGCCGGGTCTTCTTCCTAGAATACGATCTTTCGGGCCTTTCATCGTCCAACCTGAACATCGTATCCCAGGATTGGCGCCAGCTCGAACAGTCCGGCCTCACCCGCTCCCCCGCCTATCTGCAGCATCGCGGCCATCCCGTGCTCGGCCTGTACGGGCTCGGCTTCAATGGGCGGCCGATCACGCCCGAGGCCGCGCTCGACCTGCTGCACACCCTTCAGGCCGACAGCGCCGCGTTCGGCGGCGTCACCCTGATGGGCGGCGTCCCCGGGGGCTGGCGAACGCGGGACGGCGACGCCAGCCCCGACCCGGCGTGGGACGAAGTCTATCGGACCTTCGCCGTCCTCAGCCCCTGGACCGTGGGGCGCTACACCGACCTCGCAAGCGCGGACCGGTGGCGCGAGCAGCGGCTGGAACCCGATATGGTGGTCCTGCGGCGCCTCGGCATCGACTACATGCCCGTCGTCTTCCCCGGTTTCTCCTGGCACAACCTGCAGGCCGCGCGCGGCGTCAGCGCCCCGCTCAACCAGATCCCGCGCCGCTGCGGCACCTTCTACTGGCGCCAGGTGCAGAACGCCGTCGCCGCAGGGGCGACCACCATCTTTGGCGCCATGTTCGACGAAGTGGACGAGGGCACGGCGATGTTCAAGCTGGTCGCCAAGCCCGGCGACGCACCGCCGAACTTCCTCACCTTGGACGCCGATGGCTGCGAGTTGCCGTCCGATTGGTACCTACGTCTTGCGGGCGCGGCGACCGCGGTTTTGCGAGGCAACAAGGACCTGCTCTCGACCACGCTGCCCCTCCCGCTGCCGGGCCGCCTCAATCCCTGAGACAAGCCGTTCATTCAGCCGGGAATAGGCGTGCCATCGTCATCTTCTTGAACGCAAGCCCCAGCCTTCTGGAGTCTGTGCCGTGACCCAGTTCGCTTGGTCGGGCGCAGTCGGGGATCTCTAGCCGAACGGAAACGTCTTCGCTGGCGTAGATGAAACTGCCCAACCGAGGTCCGACCCTTGAGCGTGGCGAACTCGGGATAGGCGTTCAGGGCTGAGCATCAATCGTTGCGCTTGGAGCTGCGGCGGCGAGACGAAGGGACCGCAACTGATGGTCAGCTCATGCATCACCTCGTTGCGGAGAGTCGCGGCGTATCCCGGTTTGTCCCGCCCTCGACGATGCGCAGCAGCGTTGGCAGGCCAAGCCGGCTCAGGCTCTCCGTGGCGACGCTCTCGATGATGTCGTCGAACAGCGCCCGCTTCTCCCATAAGATCTCCGCCACCCACTGCTCGATGCTCGCCGGGGTGAGGTAGGCGAACACCTGCACGGGACGGGTCTGCCCCATGCGATGCGCACGGTCTTCGGCCTGCGCTTCCACAGCCGGGTTCCACCAGCGGTCGAAATGGAACACCACCGAGGCCGCGGTCAGGTTCAGCCCGGTCCCACCCGCGCGCAGCGAGGCCACCATCACCCGCCGGGTCGGGTCCGTGACAAAGAGGTTGACGGCGTCGTCGCGGGCGGCGGGCGACATCTGGCCGGTCAGCAGCACAGGGATGAACGGCGCCAGCGCCCGGGCGATCGCCTCCGCCCCGAAGGGCGCGGCGACGAACTGCGTGAACACCAGCGCCTTCTCGCCCTCGGCCGTCACCTCGCCGAGCCGTCGCCGGAGGTCCTCCAGCTTGGCCGAGGCGCCGGTCCGGGGGCAGGCGTTGCAGATCTGCTTCAGCCGGAGGATCAGCTCGAGCACGTGCGTGACCCGCAGCTCCGCCCCGAGCGAACGGAGCCACACCAGCCCCTCCCGGTGCGCCACGTCATAGGCGCCGCGCTGGATTGGCAACAGGTCCGGCGAAAGTTGGAACACCGTCTTGGGCGGCAACTCGCGGAGCACCGCGGCCCGGCGCCGGCGCAACTGCACCATCGACAGAGCGCGGCGGAGCGAGGCGACCATGCCGGCCGGGTCGTAGAGGCCGGGCGCCACGAACTCCAGGATCGAGACGGCATCGTCCGCCCGGTTCTCGAGCGGCGTGCCGGTCAGTGCCCAGGCCCTGCGGCGCGGCAACGCCTTCACCGTGGCCGCGATCGCGGTATGGGCGTTCTTGATCCGCTGCGCCTCGTCGGCCACCACGACCTGCCACAGCCGCCGGCGCGGCCCGTACGGGGCCGGCAGCTGCATGTCTCCGCGCAGCGCGTCGAAGCTGGTCAGGTAAAGCTGGGCCGACGCCTGCCAACGCCGGCGACGCTCCTCCGGTGCGCCGATGCAGGTCGAGAGCGTGAGTTCCGGCGCCCAGTCGCGGATCTGCCGGCGCCACTGCAGCACGAGTCCGGCCGGCACGACGATCAGGGCAGCCTCCGCCGCTTCGTCCCGGAGCAAGAGGCGCAGCGCGCCGATCGCCTGGATGGTCTTGCCCAGCCCCATCTCGTCGGCCAGCAAAACACCCGGCTCTGCCAGCAGCCGCGCAATGCCCGCCTGTTGGTACGGCAGCAGCGGCGCCCGCCAGGCCAGCCCGAACGGAGGCGGTTCGGCCCGGAGCCCGTCCAGCTAAGGCTCCTCGGGGCTTAACTCGGGCGGCTCGGCCAAGGTCGCGTCTTCGCTATAGTTGCTGGCCAGGCCTTCCGACACCAGGCGGACCTCGCTGCCCTCGAGCCGGCGCAGGTCCCATTGCGTAATCCAGCCCTTGATGTACTGCCGCATCGTGCGCGAGCTGGTCCGCTCGGGCGGCGGGAGCGGCGGCGCTGGCCACTGATAAGCGGCGGCATAGAGGTGCCGCACCCGCTCGTGGCATGCGACCAGCTCGTCGGCCGTGGGCGGCAGCAGGCGATGGCGCCCCACCGTGTCCTCGACATGACCAATGCCAGCCAGCACCAGCTCGACCTCGGCATGCCGTCCTTTCAGGACCAGGCGCTCCGGCAACTTCTCGCTGTCCAGGCGGGCGTTGATCACCGCCGTGGCGAAATCGTCGGTAATTGCATAGGCGCTGACGAGGCCGGGAACCCGCGACGCCTTCTCCAGGCCGAGCCACGTCGCCAGCCACACATAGGCCAACGCACGCTGCAGCGGGGTATAGCGGCCGATCAGCTCGACCTCGTCGAGCAGGATGCACCAGCCCGCATACCCGGCCGCGCGGAACAGCAGCGGCATGAAGCGGGTCAATTGCCCGATCATCTCGGCGGCTGGCACCGCCTTGAGCGAGAACACCCTGCTCGCCCCCGCGGCGCCGAGCGCCTGGCGGATTGCCGGCACGCTCACCTTCGCGCCGGACCAAAGGCGCGCAATGCGCCGCAGCATCTCCGGCGTGGTCGAAGCCCGGCGCAGCAGGAACACGCAAGTCGCGAAGATCGGAGCAAAGCCGGCCTCCGGCGCGCTCACGGCGTGCTCCAGCGCGTCCAGCGCCTCGGGCCGCTCCCGCAGCACGCCGACGCAGGCGGCGACCGGGTCATCAGGCCGGTCCGGCAACGCCGCATCGCGCAACGCGGCCGCCAGCACATGGCCGGGATGCGACAGCGGCGTCTCCTTGCTGACGACCACCCGGCTGACCACAAAGCCCTGCTGGCGCGCGACCTCCGCCAAATATCCAAGCAGATGCGACTTGCCGGTCCCGAAGCCGCCCGCAATGCCCATCCCGCCGAGGCCGCCCTCCGCCCAAGCCGAGCCAAGCACCGCCTCGAACGCGTGCTCCACCGCGGTCTGCTCGGTACCCATCTGCAGGATCGCCGCACGGTTCGGCACGCCCGCGCGCAACGCCTCGATCGCCGTGCGCGCCTCGAGGCTCACGCCGCGAGCCAGACCAGCGGCGCCACCGGGTTCTGCCGGTCGCCGGGCCGCACGTCCGGCCAGACGCGCATCTGCAGGGCGGCGTATTGGCCGAGCGTCCGGCGCGGGTCGCCGGTGGCAATCTCGGCGTCGGCCAGCACCGCGGTGAACAGGCCCGGCAAGTGGTCCGCCCCGTCGATGACCTCGCGCAGCACCTCGTATGTGTCCATCACAGCGGCCGGCGAGTAGCGCAGCACGCCTTCGGCCGACCCGGTGCGCGCGAGAGGCTGGGCGTCCATCACCAACAGAACACCCGCCGCCCCGGCCTTGCGCACGAAGTGACACAGCGAGGAAAGCATCGCCCGCGCGTTGGTGCGCGAGATCCGCACCGAGATATCCGCCGTGCGCAGCAGTGCGGCCGGCACCTTCTCGCCATGCAGCCATTGCCGCGCCGGGGCGGCCAGCTCGGCCCCGTCCGGTTCCAGCCGCGACAGGCAGAGTCGTAGAATGGCGGCGCGGAAATCCTGCGCCATGCGCCGGTCCTCCCACAGGTCGGCGGTCAGCCACTGGTCGCGTTGCCGGGTCAGCAGAGCGGGCGCGATGCCGAAGGTGGCGGCCAGTTCGGCCATCGTCATTTCGGCACCCGGGCGCGGCCAGGCGTAGCTATGGGCGGTGAACAAGCCCTCCAGGTAGTATTGCAGCATGCCGTCCCACGGCAGCGCGCGGCTGATGGCGAAGAACAGCTCGTGCATGAGGTTGATGCGGGTGCGCCCGGCATCGATGTGCACGGTCAGCATGCCGTGCGCCTTGCCCAGCTCGATCAGTCGCGCCGCGGCCGCTTCGATAGCGCACCGGCCCAGGATGGCCATCTTCACCGAGGCGCCGCCCTCGCGGACGAAGGTGGAGAGGTATTCCCGTTCGGTGATCGCGAGCCACTCAGCGAGTGGCAGCGGCGCGGTCGTTAGCACGTCCATGGGACGGCTCCAGGATGAACCGGATGGCGTAGTAGTCGTGCTGTTCGCCGGTCTCGTCGAACAGGGTCAGCCGCTTGCCGCCCTTGCGCCCGGTCGAGCCGCCGAGCTCGAACCCATGCCCTGCGCTCGTGGTGGCGTCAGGCTGCCGGTCCAGCCGCAGCAGGTCGGTCACGAACTCCTCCTGCGGGTAGTCCGCGGCGGCGGCCGGCAGGAGGGTGAGCTGATCGTGCAGTTCCGCGAGCGCCACGAGCGGGCCCGGCCCGGGCTTGGTCGGACGCCAGCCTGGGTCTTCGGCGCGCGCCTTGCTCTCATAAAGCGCAAACAGCCGGTCGAGGAACTGCTGGGCATTGAACCGGTCCGGCCGGTCCTGCAGCAGCTTGAGCTGGGCGGCGATGAAGCTGGGCCGGATTCGCCGTTCCAGCTTGCGCCCGATGCGCACCCCCTGCGCGCGCGCATCGAGCCGCAGCGCGACCGGGTACGCGGTGACGCGTCCATCCCGCTGCACGAGCACGACCCCGGCCGCCTTCGCAGCCTCGGCCAACTCGGCGAGCCATTCCCCGTTGGTGAACGCCTCCAGGACATTGTAGCCGTCGGCCATGTCGGCGGCTTGGGCCAGCACCTCGCCGACCCGGGACAGTTCGGCTTGTACGCCGCCCACTCCGGCGCCCAGGCTCGCGACCGCGCCCTCCCTGGCAGCCCGGCGCAGGCGACGCATGGCATTCAGGAGAGCGGAGGCCTGCTTCTCCGCGGTGCCCAACTGCTCTTCAACGGCCCGAAGATGGGCCTCGAGACTCTTCGTGTGCCGAGGCGACTCGACGGGCGCTGCGTCCATGGCAGGCACTCTATGGAGCCCCTGTTTGGGCGACAAGCACGGGCCACTCCGAAATGGGACTAGCGGATGAGCGATCGTGGTTGGCTCAGAAATGATAGGCGACTCCTGCCGCCCAGTGGTCCTCGAAGCGCGCGTAAGCCGCCTGCACCGCCGCTTGCCAACTCGCGTCCGAGGGCAGGCCGAGCCAGGCAAACGCCTCGGCCGGGCCGGGCTCTGGCCAGGTGTCCAGCCAGCGCATCGCATCTTCGACCGCACCTGGGGGCAAGACGAGCGCCCCTGGATAGGCGTTCTCCCGGCCGGCCCGCGCGTCCCCGAGCAGGGTCGTGACGAGTTCCACGTTGCGGTTGCTCAGCACGTCGAACTCTGGGGCCGGTTCTTGGTCGAGGGCCTTTTCGAGCTGCTCCTGAAGGTTGGCGAGGAGGGAACGCCCTCGGTTCTCGCCCGATGAGAGTTGGGCGACGCTGCGCCCCAGGCCACGCTTCGGATCGCCGATAATGTGGCCGTCGAAGCGTCCGCCGAGGTCCCACCAGTCCCAGCGTCCGAGCGGGTTGCGCCAGCGCCCGTAGCCGCGCGTGACGGGATGACGCTCGAGGCGGCTGCCAAAGCGGCTGAAGAAGGTATCCAGGTCCATCGTGTCTGCGAAGCGCACGCACCAGCGTTGGATCCCGTGCCGGCGCATCTCGTCGCGGACCCTGGGGCCATCGATGAAGGAATAGGCGTGATCGGCGGCTTCGATCCGCAGCCCGTGTTTGCCTTGATCGGTGAAGGTGAATTTCGCCTCGTGCGCGTACCGTAACCCGGCCGTCTCGTCGTCGAACGCGAGCCAGTTATCCGGCACCTCGCCGCGGCCACCCCGCTGGAAGGGCGCCAGGGCGGCGCGGATCGCATCCGCCGGCGCGGCTTCGGCGAAGGGGACGATCACGTACGCCACGGAAAACACAGGGGCTCCTTGTTCGAACAGTCGGTTGCGAGACCGTGAGCGGTCAATCACGCCGGCTCGCGCGCAACAACGCCGCAAAGCCGGCCTCATTCAACTGGCCCTCGACTAGCCGGAGCATCCGGTCGACCACGTCGGCTGCCTCAACGGCCAACTCGACGCCATTCACTTTTAGAAAAAGGACGCAGCAGGCCCAGGCGGTGCGCTTGTTCGCGTCGTTGAACGCGTGATTGCTGGCAATGCCATAAGCGTAGGCTGCGGCCAAATCGAACAAATCGAGAGTGCCGGGTTCGGCATAGACAAGCTTATTGATCGGACGACTGAGAGCGCTTTGCAGCAGCCCGTCGTCCTTCACACCCTGCACGCCGCCGTATTCCCGAACGGCCTGATCGTGCAGGAACAGGACGGCGTCAGGCTCCAGGAATTCCGGCTCGGTCAGCGCTTCGCAAGTTCCTGCAAAGCGTCCGCCTGCTCGCGAAGCACCTCGCGGGCGAGCTGCAATTGGCGCTCAAGCTTCAGATTGCGTTTTACCAGCTTAACGCCGTCGGCCAGTTCGACGACCGTCAGCTCCTGACCGACCTCGAAGCCCATGCGGATCCGGGTTTCGGCCGGGAAGGTAACCCCAATCGAGTTGCCTTGCCGCCGCAGTGTGACCGTTGTCATGTGACCCCTGTATTACAGAAAGTAAGACTGCACCAGCATGGGGCGCTCAGGCCGGCTTCGTACGTGGTCGCACTGGTGTCGGAGCCTGGATGCCGAACAGGCGCTGATCCCATGTCAGCTTCTCCGGCGTGCCCACACGGATGCGCACGGCGTCCGGATGGGCGGGGTTGATCGCCCAGTTGGCCTCGCGTGGCACCACGACCGAAGGAACCCGCAGGAGCGCCGTGCGTCCTGCCGCAAGCCATGCGGCACCGGTGGCGCGGGCCGAGGGACTGCCCACATCCGTCCAGCCCGGCGGTGGTGAGCGCAGCTTGTCGTCGAACGCGAGATCGTCCGGGACCTCGGCCTCGACCAGGACCGTGCCGTCGAGGTCGGCTCCCTGTACCAGCCGTTCCAACATGGCCAGCGACTGCGTCGCCGCTGCGTAGATCACCGGCGCGCCGGGCGGGTTCCAGCGCCCGCCCCGGACAGCGGCACCAGTGCCGTCCCAAACCGGGTAGCGGACCGTGCCCAGCCGATAGATCAGCAAACCCTCGTACTCGCGTCAGGCAGGCAGCCCGTATTCGATGTTGGCGAGCACCTGCTCGACCTGCCGTGCGCCAAGGTCAGTGACCGCCAGCGAAATAGGGACCGTCCCGAGGACCGGATTCGACCGGTGCAGCCATTCCTGGGCCTTAGCAGGATCGCGGAACGCGTCTTGGGCGAGTGCCACGACGCGGGCGAGCCGCTCCGCGCGCTCGCTGGCGGCCGGCGAGAGCACCTTGCTGCGTTTCAGGGTCGCCTCGGAGGCGACGAGGTGAGCGACTCGTTTGCGATCGTCCCTTCCCTGCGCCGCCGCCCTCGCCAGCTCGTGGACGACGCCGCGAGGCAAGCCACGCCGGACCGCCTCGTGCAGGTCGCCCAGGGAAGCCAGCTTCACCCCCACGGTGTGCTCGCCCCCCAAAGCCGCGGCGACCTTTTCAACAGGAACAGGATACATCACCGCACCGGATCACCTGATCCAGAAGACATGGATCACGTGCTACCAAGACGCAAGGGTGCGCTTTGACGACGACGAGAGGTGGATGCGGCCAGGAGAGATCTCCTCAACGCGCGCGATCGCGTCACCCACGGCGACGAACGCGGCCCCGAGCAGTTGCTTGGCCTTGCTGCTCGGCAGCGAGTTTCTCGGCGAAATCGTCGCGAAGCGGCTTGGCGGCACCCTGAATCTGGATCGCTCGCCAAGGTCTCGGTTGCTCCAGCCGCAACGTTTCCTCGCGCGCCAGCTCGAGCCCGGCCAACAGCGTGCTGGCCACCGCGGCGCGACAGCGCAGGTCTTGATCCGGCGCCACCGCATCCACCGCGGGCAAGAAGGCGGCCAGCTCTGCCCCGCCGGGGCGCTCGGCCAGCATGCGGGTGATCCGTGCTACGGCGTCGGTCACGCGCCAGAACGGAACCCGGCGCTGCCCGGACAGGTCGAGACCCTGGTCCGGCACAGCAAGGGCGACGAGGCAGGCCCGGAATAGGTCGACGATGTCCGCCACGCGCGCCGTCGCCTGCCGGTCCTCGGCACCGGCGCCGCGGCCGAACACGTCTCGGCCGAGCTTCGGCCGCTTATCCAACCACGCCGCCGCACGCTGCATGGCCACCCGGCCGACCAGCAAGCGGCGGAGTGCCTCCGCCTCGTCCTGCGCGGCCCTTGCCTCCGGCGCGTCCTTCGGCAGCATCAGGCGCGAGCGCAACATCGCCAGCGTGGCCGCCATCACGAGCCAATCGCCCCAGCGGGCGAGATCGGCTCGCGTGCCGTGCAGCCCGGCAACAGCCGCATCAAGCGCCGCCATGAAGGCCTCGACCAGCCCCAGGATGGAGAGCTTGCCGAGATCGATCTGCTGCGCGCCCGCCATCTCCAGCAGCCAATCGAGCGGCCCCTCGAAGCCGTCAACCGTGAGCACTGGCGCCGCGTTGGCCGAAGGCTGAGGAGGGGGCTGCTCCCATGCCCCCTCCCCTGCCGGCTCGCGATCGGCGACGAAGACCGTCATGCCAGGTCGTAGCGGGGCGTCACGTCGAACCGCAGTGCAGTCCAGCGGTCGCGGACCGCCGCCAGCGCCTGCCACGGCGTCCAATCGGCCGACCAGAAGGTGACGGCGAACACGGTGTCTCCGGCAGTGACGGTCCGGCGCGGGGCTGCGGCGGGGGGCACTGACACATGCCGCAGGGCCTGGGTGGTCCCCCAATGGGCCGCAAGCCAGGCGAGCCCCTCGGGGTGATCGGGGCCGAGGCGGAGGATGGTTTGTGGCACCGGCACGAGCGCATGGAGGTCGAAGGCGCAAGCGGCGCTGTGTCCAACCCGAGCCACGGCCACGGCATGCCGGCGCGCCACCGCGTCACGCAGCTCGACCGCGAGCAGCCGGGCACCGTCCAGGCTCAGGCGACGGGATGTCACCAGGCGCAGGAAGAAATCCTCCTCCATCCGGTCCAGGTCGAGATACCATGGGATGACACCGGCCCCGGCTGCTTCGCGGCGGAAGGCAGTGACCTGCGCGGCCGGGCCGCTGACCCGCAGATGATGGAAGTGCCAATCCGAATGCGCCAGCGCCAGGGCTGGCCGAGCTGTTGGCGCGGGCGTCGGCGTTTCGAGCGCCATCAGCGGGACCGGAGCGGCTTTAGTTCGGCGGTGCGCCGGGCCAGGATCAGCCGGACGGCGTCGGTCCCGAGAGCGACGTCCTCGAGCCCGCCCCAACGGTTCACCTTGCGGAAGACTGGGCCGAACCGCGTCGCCGAAACCCGAAGCCAGTCCTCTAAGGCGCGTACCGGGCAGGACGCGATGGCGGCTGACCGGTTCACGACGAGCGGCGACCGCGGTTCGTCGGTCAGCGTGACGCCATGCTCGGTGAACCGGAGCCCTTCAGCAATCAGTCCGACCAGCGCCTTGCGGCTCAACCCGGCTGAGGCCAGCAACAGCAGCGCGCGATCGCGACGCCCGGCCAGATCGCCGGGGCAGGATTGGGCCAATCGCCGCAACTGGTCCGGCGTTGGTGCGGTGGCGCGGGCACGCCGGGGCGCCGCTTTGCGCGCCGCCTTCAGCGCGGCCCGGACCCTCGGATCAAACCCCGGCGGCGGCAGGCCGAACTGGCGATGCTTGTGGTCGATCGCGGCAAGGTGCCGCGCGAGGGCCGCCCGTCCCTGCCCCGATTGCCCGAGAAACATGAGGACAAGGTCAAGCGCCGCCGGCAATGCGGAGGAACGTCCCTGCTCGGCGCAGAACCGGACAAACCGCGTCCAATCGCCGGCGTAGAGCCGCGCGGTTTGCGGGGCGAGTTCGCGCTTGATCTCGCCGGGCCGGCTCGAGGTTTGCCCACCCAGCGCCGGGCTAGCCAGCTCCGACTTCCCCACCTGCACCGAAAGGACTGCCTGCATCGACTCGAAGCAGCGTAGGGTGTCAGGGTCCCTGGTTAGTGCGACTGGAGTTCGCGTCGAAACAGAGGCTTGCAGGTTCCGGGTTCATGCGACTGTCTCCTTGATGGCGCGAATCTATCACCAGGATCGTGCGACAGCTTGGCCGAGCGATGGCGGGCATCAAGCCACAAATTGCCGGTCGGCGGCCAATCGAAGTGCCCGACAAGGTTTGGGCCGAAGCCGTGCGGCGGGCTGCAGTGATCCGCCCCCTTGCTGCGGGCGACACGAACAGCCGCGCCGCGGTCCGGGCTGCTGGCGCCGCGCTCGGCTTGAGCGCGGCGCAGATCTATCGGCTGGTTAGGGCTTTTCGGGCCCGTCCGCTCACAGAGTCGCTGGTCTTGAACAGGCCTGGGCCGCGGCGCGGCACCCGCCTCTTGCCGCCACAGGTCGAGCAGCGGATCGAGGATGCGATCGAGGTGGTCTTCAAGCAGCGCGAGCGGCCCAGCGTGGCACGGCTGCGGCGAGAGATCCGCCAGGATTGCGACGCGGCTGGCTTGGCCCCGCCCTCGCGCAAAGCGATCAAGGCCCGGCTCTCGGCACAGTCACCCAAGGATCTCGCGAAAACCAGAGAGGGCGCAAAGGTCGCGCGGCAACGATTTGCCCTGGTCAAGCCGGGGTTGCGGCCTCGTGGCCTCCTAGACGTCGTGCAGATCGACCACACGAAGGTGGACATTCAACTCGTGGACGACCTCGCCCGCGCCGTCGTCGGCCGGCCCTGGCTCACGTTGCTCCTCGACGTGCACTCCCGCTGCGTGCTGGGTCTGTCGCTCTCATTCGATCCGCCGTCGGCGACTGGCGTCGCACTCTCCATCGCCCAAGGCGTATTGCCGAAGAACGACTGGCTCGTTGACCGCGGCTTGGATTTGGCGTGGCCGATGCACGGATTGCCGCGCTTGCTGCACCTCGACAACGGGCGTGAGTTTCACTCCCGCGCCTTGTGCCGCGGGTGCCAGCAGCACGGTATGCGTCTCGACTACCGTCCGCCGGCCACGCCACGGTTCGGCGGGCACATCGAGCGGCTCATGGGCACGCTGATGTCGCGCGTCCACGCCCTCCCTGGCTCGACCGCGTCCAATGTGAGCGCGCGCGGCGATTATGACTCCGAGCGGCAGGCGGTGCTCACACTGCAGGAGTTCGAACGCATCCTCGTCGCCGAGGTGCTCGGGCCATACCACCACGAGCGACATACGGGTCTCGGCATGGCGCCGGCCGCGAAGTGGGCGGACGCGCTGTCGTCAGCTGGCGGCGTGACTCTTCCGTCCGACGCGACGTCCTTCGTTTTCGACTTTCTACCGTTCGAGCAGCGGATCGTGCGCCGGGAAGGGGTCCGCCTGTTCAACGTCACTTATTACGATGGCAGCCTGGCATCGCTGCTGGATCGCCCGGACCGGTCCTGCCGGGTCAAGTACAACCCCCGCGATCTGAGCGCGGTGTTCGTCGAGTTGCCTGGTGAGGGACACCTGCGGGTGCCTTACGCCGATCTGGGACGGCCCCCGATCTCGCTGTGGGAGCATCGCGCCGCGGTACAGCGCTTGCGCGAGCAAGGGCGCGCCGGCGTGAACGAGGCCGCGATCTTCGCGGCGATCACGGAGCAGCGTGAAACGCTCGCTGGGGCCCAGGCCAAGAGCAAGGCTGCGCGCCGGGCGATGGTGCGGATGCCGCGGAGCGTCCGAGCGCAGAGCCCGGCAGAACTAGCAGAACGGCCGGACGCCACCGACCCGGCGCAGGTGCCTGCGGTCGACGGCGCCGAAGCGTGGATGACGGAATTCCTGCCGTGAGCACGGGTTATCCGCACCTGCATCCTGACGTGCGCCAGTTGGCCGATGCGGACGACGAGACCCGTATTGCTTGCATCCGGGGTAAGCGCTGGATCGAACACGGTGCCGCCGGGGCCATCCTGCGGCTGCTGCAGGAGACGCTTGAGCAGCCGCCATCGGAGCGGATGGAGAATGTCCTCCTGATCGCCGAGTCCGGAATGGGCAAGACCAGCCTGATCCGCCGTTTCGAGCGCCGCAGCGCGGTCCCGTTCGATGCCGCTACCGGGATTGCGCGCCGGCCAGTGGTCGTCACTCTGATGCCGCCGGAGCCGACCGAGACCGAGTTTTTCATGCGGCTGCTGACGATGCTCGGCCTACCGCAACCCGCGTTCCTGGCGCGGTCCGGACCGCGCCTGCGCGACCTGGCGAGCAGGCTGCTGCATGAAATCGGCACCCGGGTCCTTGTGATAGACGAGATCAACTCGCTGCTGGTCGGCACGGCCCGGCAGCAGCGGATGTTCTTGCAACTGCTGCGGTTCATGTCCAACGACCTCGGGATCGCTTTGGTCAGTGCTGGCGTGCCTGAGGCCCGGCATGCATTGCGGTCGGATGCGCAGCTGCGCAGCCGGTTCTGTGATTTATCTTTGCCTACCTGGGCGGCAGGAGCCGGGTTGCAGGACTTCGTCAATCGCATGGTGCAAAGCCTCCCCTTGCGGCTGCCCTCGCCGATCGTGAGCCCGGCCGTGTGCAAACTACTGGTCGAACGCAGTGGCGGGATCACGGCTCTGATCTGCCGCGCCCTCGAGCGCGCCGGGGTCGCCGCCGTGCGCAGCGGCCGGGAGCGGATCGACCTTGCCGCACTACAGGACGACATGATCTGGCGTGACTTGGCGGCGAGGCCTCGGTTCTTGCCCCAAGCGTTGCCGGCAAGCGGGCTGGACGCACCGGCCTGAACGCCGCGCCGGCGCTGCCGGTGGCGCCCCGTTCTCTGCCCGGCGAAGCGTTGTCGTCGTGGTTGGCGCGGTTCGGAGCGCGCTACGACCTCTCGGGGCCGGGGCTGGCCATGGCGCTGCTGCGCGGCACCGAACGCGACGCCGACGATGCAGCCCTCCACCACCATTTGCGCCGCCTCGACGCAGCGGCCTGGCCGGCCTTGGATCGGGTTCTCGCCTCCGCCGCTCGGCTCGACCTTTCCGCCGTGGAAGCGTTGCGTCGCCGCTGCTCCGACCACTGGAGCCGGGTCGGCCCGCCGCCCTGGTGCCAGGCCTGCGTCGCAACCACGGCCGCGCGGGACGGGGAAGTGCACTGGCGGGCAGAATGGATGTTCGCTTTCTGGGTCATCTGCCCCGTGCATCGCCGTCTGCTCGGACGAGCCTGCCCCCTTTGTGCGCGGGACTGTTTCGCTCGTCCCATCGCCGGCCGCCTCCGTCTGTGGTGCCCGGCCTGCGCGCGCGACGTGACCACACAGGCCTGCACGCGACCGTCACTCTGGCCACTGTCGGAGCCGCCGCGGTCACGCGTTTGCCCCGCCATCGTGGTCGACCCGCGACTGCGTGAGACGTTGCGGCGTATGCAGGGCGACCTGCTCCATGCCGTTTCCGGCCGACGTCCGACCGGACCTTGGGGCAGGTCCAGTTCCCCCGAGCGTTTCCTCGAAGCAGTCCGGGCATTGTCGTTCCTGGCGCTCGCTGCCACCTGGCACGCGCGACCGTCCGTGCGCCGCCCCCGCACGCTGACGCCGGACTGGTCCTTCTGCGAGGAGCCGCCCGCAGTTGTGGCTGGCGCGCTGGCCGTCGTGAGCGCCGTGCTCGCCTCCGCATTCGAGCCGCCCTGGCCGGGGGTGGCCTGGACCCCGGAGCTGCTGCGTGGCGGCGAGACCCCCGACATCGCTGCCGGTAGCCTATGCTGGCACTTGGCGCCGGACGAGACCGGCCTGCTCACCCGCCTGTTGCCGACGACCCTGCTCGCCTACCGCGACGCGTTCGAGCAAGGGCTCGCCGCAACCGCATCCGTGCTGGCGCGCAACCGCGAGGCCGCAAGACGACGCGCCGGCTTCGGTGGTGCGCAACGCCTGCGAGACGCGCAGTCCCGCCGCGCTCCGCCAGCCTGACCTCTGCGGGCCGGTTCGAAGCTGGCGGACCGGCTATCGACACAGCACAAGGCGGTCATAAGCTGCCTCACCCTGGCACTCACCCGTTGGCACGAGTTTCCCGGCTCCGTTTGACAACGTGAGCGACAGTGTTCTTGCTCAGGCCCAGCTCGCGGCCGACCAGGCGATAGCTCCGGCCTTGAGCCACAAGCGCCAGCACTTTCGGCGCGAGGCGGTCCGACTTTGGCCGCTGCCCGGGCTGGCGTCCGAGCTTCTTGCCGCGAGCCTTGGCTGCGGCAATGCCGGAGCGGATGCGCTCCTGAATCAACTCGCGCTCGAACTCGGCGATGCCCGCAAGCACAGTGGCCATCATGCGGCCATGCGGCGTCGAGACGTCGAACGTCATGCCGTTCAGGGCGACCAAGGACACGCGCCGCGCCTCGAGCTCGCGCAATGTCGCCAGCAGATCGACCGTGCTGCGGCCCCAGCGCGACAGCTCGGTGACGAGCACCGTGTCGATCTCACGCCGCTGCACCAGCGCCAGCACCTTCCGGCGCTCGGCACGATCCAGTCGGACGCCCGAGGCGGTCTCCTTGAAAAGTCCGGTCACCTCATATCCGGCCCGCGCCGCGAACGCGATGAGCTCACGCTCCTGCCGCTCGCAGGACTGATCCCCCGTGGAGACCCGGCAGTAGATCGCCGCCCGCTGTCCCAATTGAACTCCCTCTGCCGGGCAGCCCGTAAGCCTCTGTTCCTGCTCGGGCCCGCTCCGTCGCAAACAGAGTATACCTTAATTGGGACAACCAGCTACGCCGAACCCGTACCCACCTACGGAAGACGGCAGCTTGAGTCGCAAGAACCAGGGACAAAACCTCCCTGACGCCGCAGGGGACTGGGGAGTCGCATCATCGAGGGAAACCGACACGTAGGTTGGCGCACGACGCCTTATTAAGGCAAGCAGGACTAAGGCGCGATAATGTCTTCTGCCCAAAGCTCTTCAGGGTTACGCCCGATAAGTGTATTTGTCGGGCGTAAGCCGCCGGGCTACGCTGCCCCGCCCATCGTGCTCGCAGGACCGCCCAAGTGAACCACCCGAGCGCCGCTGCCCTCCCCGCTCCCGTGGCGGACCCCAGCTGCGACCTCCTTCCGCCGGTCATCGCGCTCGGCCCGCCGCCCTGCGACGCCGCACCGGCACAGATAAAAATCTGGTTCGACGCGAGCACGGCGGCCGACATCCCGGCCGATGACGGCACGGTCGCGACCGCCCGGGCCGCCGCCCATGCCTATGCGCGCCGCGCCAAGGCCGCGAACACCCGCCGCGCCTACCGCGCCGGGGTGCGCGCCTGGTGCGACTGGTGCCACGCGCACGGCCTGCCCTGCCTGCCGGCCCGCGCCGAGGACGTGGTCGCCTTCCTGGCCGCCGAGCGTGGCCGCGGCCGCGCGGTCACCACGGTCGAGCTGCGCCGCGCCGCCATCCGCTACCTGCACTTCATCGCCGGCTGCCCGGTGCCCACCGCCGAGGCGCACGTGGCCGAAACGGTCGCCGGCATGCGCCGCCACGCCGCCGACCAGGGCGAGCTGCCCGGCAAAAAACTTGCCGCCACGCTCGACATGCTGCGCGACATCCTGGCGCGCACTCCGGACGACCTGCCCGGGCTGCGCGACCGCGCGCTGCTGCTGCTGGGGTTTGCCGGCGCGCTGCGGCGCGCCGAACTGGCCGCCGTCCAGGTCGAGCATCTCGAACTGCGCGAGCGCGGCCTGCGCCTTGCCCTGCCCCGCTCCAAGGGCGAGCGCGCCGGCCGGGTCGTGACCGTTGCCATCCCGTACGGCCGTACCGAGCTTTGTCCGGTGCGGGCCGTCCGACGCTGGCAAGACGCCGCCGGCATCACGCAAGGGGCGCTGTTCCGCCGGATCTGGACGCCGCGGGGCGCCGAGCGCGGCCCCCGCCCCTCCCCCACCGTCGGCACCGCGTCGATCGACCCGGGCACCGTTGCCCGCATCGTCAAGCAGCGCGCTGCCGCCGCCGGCTTCGATCCGGCGCTGGTGGCCGGCCACTCGCTCAAGCGCGGCGCGCTCACCACCGGCATGGACCACGGCGTGCACCCGACACGGCTCAAGCAGCTCGGCCGCCACAAGAGCTACGCCGTGCTCGACGAATACCTCCAGTTCGGCGATCCGTTCGACAATCATCCGCTCGCGGGCGTGCTGTAGCGTGCACATGCGCGCCGGGAATGCCGAGGCGGCGAGCACATGTTTACATTCACTCTGGCGCGCAGGGATGGCGGGGCGCCGGGACGCATGCGCACATGTGACGTGAGCCAGGGTGCATATGGGTCGCCGGCAGGCAGGACTGGACCTGCTCGGTGGCGCGAGGAGATCCGGACGATGCCGGCCGTTGTTCGCCTGCGCGACTGGATCTGAGGCAGCGCGGCAACAGGAGCCGGCAAACCGTTGGAAAGCCCATGCTCCTGCGAACCGGCGCGCTTGCGCGCCTGTGCACATGCGCTGCACGGTAATCCGGTCAGAAGCGAGGCAGACATGTTTGTGCTGGCTTTGGTTTGTCAGAAGGGCGGCGCCGGCAAGACCACCATGGCGGTTCACCTCGCGGTGGAGGGCCACCTCAGGGGTCTGCGAACCCTGTTGATCGACATCGACCCTCAAGCATCCGCAGCGAAGATCATGGATCGGCGAGGAGACGAACCCCCGGATGTCGCGACGGAAGCGGCGGGGCGCCTGGAGCGCGCCATCAAGCTCGCTGCGGCCGACCATTACGACCTGGTGGTGGTGGATACGGCTCCGCAAGCTGACCGGGCCGCGGCGCAGGCGGCACAGATCGCCCACATGGTGATCACGCCCGTCCAACCCAGCATTGTGGATTTGGACGCCGTGGATTCGACGGTCGACATCTGCAAGCTCGCGAACGTGCCCGTGCTGTTCGTTCTGAATCGGGTGCCGACGCAGGGCGTCGAAGTTGCCGGTACCGAGGCAGCCATTTGCAAGCGTGGCATGCAGGTCGCCTCAGTGCGCTGGGGTGAACGCAAAGCGTTCAAATACCCTTTGATGCGCGGACTGGTGGCTCAGGAGGTTGAACCTGAAAGCAAGGCAGCCCATGAGGTCAGGGCGCTGTTCGACGCTATACCATTAATTAACGCCGGCGCACATGTGCGCAGGCGCGAAGGCGCGACGGTGTAAGCATGGCGAGGAAGCAGCTCTTCGACATCACCACGGCCGACACTGGCAGGCCGTCCTATGAACCTCCGCCACGGCAAGCCGACCCCGAGCCATCCGCCCGGGCCGGAGAGGGGGGGACGGCACACCCGTCCAGGCAGCAGGCATATCGGCAGGGAAAGCGGGCCGTGATGTTCTTTCTGCCCGAGGAAGCCTTTTCCCAGATGCACGTTATTCTCGCCCGCCAGGGGCGAAAGAAGGTGCAGCTCTTGATGGAGGAGCTGATCGACGATTGGTTCCGGCGCGAGGGAGCACCGAGGCTGCTTAAATAGGATCGCGCGAACCCGGTCCGTTCTAGGTAATGACCCCTGAAGGGCAGAGGACGCGGCCCACTGGAGGCTTCCACTCGCCGCGCTTCCTGGCCGACCACGTGTAGCGCGGATCACCGTTGAGAACTTGGAGGTGCTCGGAAATCCGGTTGCGCTCCAGCCATCCGATCGCCGCCTCCAGCTCGGCAAGGCTCATCTGCGCTCGGCTCTTATTGCCCGTGACCCGCTTCAGCACCGCGTTGTAGCGGTGATACAGCCCGGGTCCCGCGATGCCGCCCCGCAAGCCGGCCCGGCCCGCTTCGTCCTCGACCGCCTGTGCGGCCACCAACTCGCCAATCCGCGCCCGCAGCCGCCGCTCGGTCACCGAGGGCGCCTCGATCAGCTCCGACTGCGCCTCCTCCTGCTCCAGCCGCTTCATTGCCAGGTCCGGACCCGGCCGCAGCGTGCTGAACCGCAGCGCCAGCGCGTTCGACTCGAGGGGGATGATCCCGTCACGCTCGCGCGACAACTGCTCCAGCACCCAGAAGGGCAGGGGAGTCTGCCGTCCCGTGGGTTTCGGCGGACGCGCCAGCGTGCCCTGCTCGGTCTCCATGCGGACCCGGAACTGGCGAAACAGCGGGTCATCCGGGTGGAACACCAGCGCGCGCTGCGTCTCATAATGCCCCGCGTTCGGGTCCACCCGCGTTGCGCGCGCCACCATCTGTTCGAGCCAGGGCCGGGACCGGATATGGGTCAGCGCCGCCACCACGGCACCTCCGGCACGTCCAGCC
>Ga0213875_10000123_pt1 | contig 86889 bp, 98 predicted proteins | sample BarmaccomBMRX_R8_FD_160105 | JGI IMG/M metagenome (GOLD analysis project Ga0213875, IMG submission 160105) | Root-associated microbial communities from Barbacenia macrantha in rupestrian grasslands, the National Park of Serra do Cipo, Brazil - RX_R8 | ecosystem: Host-associated > Plants > Roots...
TCACGCTTTTCCGTCTGCGGCGCCGAACCCGGCCGACCCCTGCCAGCCATCGCAACTCCCGAATACCTCCGGTGTTGCGACGATCACTGGAATCCGCCGCTGGGCCGCGGGGCCACTGTGGTGATCGGGTTGGTGGTGCCGGTGCCGGTGCCCGCGACCGCGAACGCGGCTGCCACTCCGATGACCGCTTATGTCACCAACAACGGCCGCGCCCTCGCAGCCCGCATCCTCGGCGAAACCAGCGACGATCGGACCCGCTTCGTCGGCGCCAAACCATTCAAAGCCGGTGCCGCCGCGTGTCTGGCTGGGTGGCCAGTCGTTGATTGCTGGCATGAGCAGCGACAGGTCGGCTGCTGCGTCCAGCGGGCGACCCGGGACTGAGTCGTGCCGCCGAATGCGCCGAGTGATGGGCCGCGTCTGGCACTACGGGTTATGCGCCGTGGTCTCCAGCGGCGCGCTGGCCTCCGCGAGTTTGATGGCGGCCGTGTTGACCATGATGGCCACTTTGTCGCCCGAACGGGGACTGGCTACGTCGGCCCCAATGGTGATGGTCGCACCCCCGGCGCTGCCCGCTGTCCCCGAGCCCGCCGCCGCGCCGGCTGGTTTACCGCCCGCAGCACCCATCGCTGGAACTGCCCGGACTGTCACGGTCCCCGCCCAAATGCCCGCGTCGGCCGCCCCTGCGGGTGGGCCGCAGGTGGCTTACGCAGCCTGGGCTAGCCGACTGTCCTGGGTTACCGGAATTCCTGTGCGAGCGTTAGAGGCCTACGCCTATGCACATGCGGTGATGGCAGCCAGCCGTCCCACCTGCCAACTCAGCTGGACAACTCTGGCTGGCATTGCCGCGGTGGAATCCCAGCACGGCACCATGGGAGGCCGCACCCTGCTGGCCGATGGTCGGCCCTCCACGCCCATCATCGGTATCCCACTCAATGGCGCCAACGGCACCCGCGCGATCGCGGCCACCGACGGGGGTCGGTTGACCGGGGACAAGATCTGGGAGCGTGCCGTAGGGCCTTTCCAGTTCATCCCATCAGCGTGGGCGATCTGGCGCACCGACGCGCACGGCGACGGGATAACCGATCCGCAGAATATCGACAACGCTGCTTTGGCCGCGGCGAAGTATTTGTGCGCCGACAACCGCAACCTGGCCTCTGGTGAGGACTGGGTGCGGGCAATTTTGTCCTATAACAATTCCCTAGATTACGCCAGAACTGTCTACTACTACGCCCAGGCTTACGCCCGCCGCGCCCAGGCCATCAGCTGACCATGAGCCGACAAGCGCTGACGGATTGGCGTGTGGCCCATGATATCGGAATATACTGCTGTATAGCGTTTCTTTTATACGGTCACATATTGCTCTCCGGGTCACGTGCTGCTGGATGCTCAGCAAGATTCGGGAAGGAGTTCAGGGTGCACACGGTTCCAGTTAGAGGGCGTTCACGCCCGTCCGATCCGGTCTCTACGGCCGTCCAGCGCAGGTCTGCTGCCGCATGCTGTTCAAGCGCCATTGCGCGATCAGTGTGAGGTGGCCGATGCGCGCGCCGGGTGTCACCCTGGGCACGTACTCACAGCCGATACCAACCGCACTCATCGCGGCAGTTGTAACTCTAGATCCTTTTGCGCAACGTTTCCATGTAATCGGGGAAGTAGCGGGAAATGACGTCTAGGGAAAATTGTGGCATGATCGACGAGGTGGGCTCTCGCTCCAGGAGGAAAGTAAACGACTGGTGAACGACTTTGGCCAGATCATCTTCGGTTAGCTTCAGTTCCCGTATTAGTTCTTCTGGTACCGTGACGTCGTACCGCCTGTCTTTGTTGTCGCCTTCGTTTATCTCAGCGTGGAATTTGCGAAAACCCGTTGACGTAACGACGATATTGCTCATGGTTTGCGCTGCCCCTTACGGTGTCATCAGAGTCGAGAAGTTGGGTACAACGCAGAATAGCGGATATGTCAGAATATAAGCTTGTATAGGGCTCGTTCTATACAAGCACATACTTGCCGATGGGATGCCCGCGGCAGGGCGGCTGGCAGGCCCATCTCACAGCGATTTCTCACACCGGCCTAGCCCGCACCGTCAGCGAAAGGCTCCTCATTCGCAGCCCCGCTTGGTGACGTGATCAGTCAGTCGACGGGGTGTGGTTCTGTTGTTGCTGTTCCAGCGTGGCGATGCGCTCGTGGGCCGCGGTGAGCTGATGTTCGAGGCTGACGATGCGGATAGCTGCAGTGAGAGGCATGTTCTCATCAAGGAGAGTGCGTACCCGCTGGGCAAGGCTGAGTTCGGCGCGGCTGTAGCGGCGCTGCCCGCCGGAGGAGCGGTCTGGGGTGAGTAATCCAGCGGCGTCGAGGCTGCGCAGGAATGCTGGTTGCACACCGAGCAGATCGGCGGCAAGGCCCATGGTGTAGGCCGGGAAGTCCTGGTCGTCGAGTTTGGCGTCAATGCCCCGCGGGTCGCTCACCTAGCCTCCGGTGATGAACAGGAGCCCTGGCCGCGGTAAGCGCTCGCAGCCAGGGCCCGCGCGGTGTTAGAGGCCGCCCAAGCGCTGCCGATGTGGGCGGCGAAATGCTCTCCTGTCGTGACGGAGCCTTGACGGCTCGTCGCCTCGGGCCCGTGGTCAGATCCCAGGCCGAACGGGTGACAGCGGCAGAGAGCCGGGCGTCGCCGTCACCGAACTCGCAATCGCGCTATCACCTCCCCGCGAAGGAGTAACATCGTGATGTCTGCATAAGGGAGTCTATGCCACTCGGAGTAACTTGTCTACTGCCCGGAAGTCGTCTAGCTGACCCCGCGCACGCCATACGCCATCGGGCGCGCAGCAGTGAGAAGCAGTGAGAATCGGTCCGGCAACCCTGCCGTGCGCCCGGCGCATCGACGTGGCAGATTCCCGCTCGGATACGGGTGAACTGCCCAGGAGGTCATGTAGCTTGCGTCTCGCGATAGCAAGAAGTCTAGAGTTAAGGATGGAACTTGACAGGGTTGGCTGATAGCGGTATTAGTTGGGCGCCACTACAGTGGCGCCCATTGTCCGCGTCGTGATGACGCTCAGGAAGGAGAGATCCTCGATGCTGATGCGTACCGACCCGTTCCGGGAGCTCGACCGGTTCACTCAGCAACTGTTCGGCCAGAACGGCACCTGGTCGCGTCCCGCCGTGATGCCCATGGACGCCTACCGCGAAGGCGAGGAGTTCGTGGTGCACTTCGACCTTCCCGGAGTCGACCCGTCCACGGTGGACCTCAACGTCGAGCGCAATGTGCTCACCGTCAAAGCCGAGCGGACCCGCAGCTACGGAGACGATGTCGAACTTCAGGTCGCCGAACGCCCGCGCGGGGTGTTTTCCCGGCAGTTGTTCCTCGGCGACACCCTCAACACCGACAATATCCACGCTACCTACGACGCTGGGGTGTTGACCCTGCGTATCCCCATCGCTGAGAAAGCCAAACCACGCAAGATCGAGATCAGCGCGGCCGGCACTCCCAAGCAAATCAACGCCTAACCCGCCCCAGCACGCCTGCAAACGAGTCCACCCCGCCGGCGGGGTGCCCAGAGCATGTCTCAACGCGGCACCCCGCCGGCTGCTTCACGTGAGGGTGGCGATACCAGATCATCTTGGTACGGGATATCACCATGTTGACATCCCCTGACGCCCAACAGCTGTCCACGCTGCTGCGGATCAGCGATGACCTTGACATCGTGGGTGACGTCACGGCGACCGTTGACTCCCCATCGGCTTTGCTTGCTTGGGCTTATGCGCTGCCGGCACCGACTATTTGCGCCTGGCGCGCCGAAGATTCCGGCAACCGCTATGTCCAGGTCACAGCCACCTGCCATCGAACCCCGTTGCATGGCCAGGTCGCCGCGGTGCTCCCCGGAGACGGTCACCGCTCGTTTTGGTCCCTCCTGCTACCCGAGGGTGATCTGGCTGCTGGCGAAGAGCGACTCGTACCGCTCAGCGCCCTGGCCGCTGCCTGGTCAACCGTCACAGTCGAAGCCGGTGCGGGTGGCCCTGGGCCGATCACTCCGCGTCCCGTTGTCCCGCCTACCACGGGTAGTCGAGATGGCAGCTGACGAGGAGGACCTCTACACGATCCTGGGGGTGGCTCCCGACGCCACCCCAGCGCAGATCGCCCACGCCTACCGGCAGCTGATCCGCATCCTTCACCCGGACACCCAGGCCAGTTCGGGCTCTAGGAGTTCTGACTCCACCACGTTAGCGGCCGCGGCAGCCGCTTATGCCATCCTGCGCGATCCCGTCCGCCGAGCAGCCTACGACCGTAGCCGGCGTCCCCATCGCCCCCAACACCCTGACTCATCCCCACCGCAGCCCTACCGCCGCAAACCCGATCTGCGCGCCGGACCGGTTTACTGGCACCCCGGATGAGCCGTCAAGAAAACAAGCACCGCATTGTCGGCAGCAATGCTTCCCAGGTTGCTGGGCGGGGTACTCGGTGCTGTGCAGCAGTTTCTTGGCATTTACCTGAACGACCAACTCGCATTAGGCGCGCTGTGGCGAGAGTTGGCTCGGCGTTCGCAGCGCAGCAACAGCGGTACCGAGCTCGGTGGCGCGCTGGCCCGTGTCTCGTCAGCAATCACCGAGGACGTCGAGACATTCCAGCAGATCATGCGCCGATTGGGCATCCGGATGAATCCGATCAAGATCGGCCTGGCGGTCGGTGCCGAGCGCGTAGGTCGGCTGAAACTCAACGGCCGGGGGCGGACCTATTCACCGCTGAGCCGGTTCGAGGAGCTGGACATGCTGGCCATGGGCATCGAGGGTAAAAAACTGCTGTGGACAACGTTGCGCGATCTGGCAGGCCTTGCCGTACGCCTACCGGACATTGACTTCGATCACCTGATCGAGCGCGCGGAGCGGCAACGTGCAGCCCTAGAGCCTTTCCGTGTCAGCGCAGGAAAAGAGGCACTATCTGCCACCTCGGGGCAAGGGCGCCAGGAGTGGCCGAGTGACCAGATTTCCGCCCGTTAGCGCATTGCGCCGTTTGGCCCACACAGACTGCGGGTAACGCCCACCATCGTGCAACGGACAACATGTGATCGGCTGCGGCGAGTGGCAGCTGAGACCTTTGGTTGGTCACAGCTGACTGCCGAACAGCTGCGGGCGATGGAGCTCCTCATGGCTGGCCACGATGTGCTGGCTGTGCTGCCTACGGGGGCGGGCAAGTCGGCGATCTACCAAGTGCCTGCGCTGCTGTTGGAGGGGCTGACGCTGGTGGTGTCCCCGTTGATCGCCCTGCAGCACGACCAACTGGAAGGCATCGAGGACACCCGGGCGCCGCAGGCGGTTGCCGTGAATTCCGCTCAACGCAGTGACGACCGCAAACGGGCGTGGCAGGCGATCCGGCACGGTGAAGTGGAATACGTGTTCCTTGCCCCGGAGCAACTGGCCAAAGACAACGTCGTGGATGCGTTGGCTGATGAGCACGTGTCGCTGTTCGTGGTCGATGAGGCGCATTGCGTCTCGGCCTGGGGGCACGACTTCCGTCCCGATTACCTGCGTCTGCGTCCGCTGATCGAGCGGCTGGGCCATCCCAGGGTGCTCGCCTTGACTGCTACCGCTGCACCACCGGTCCGCCGTGACATCGTGCAGCAGTTGGGCATGCGAGACAGCCGTGAGGTGATCGCCAGTTTTGATCGTCCCAACCTGTACCTGGCCGTGGAGCGGTTCACCGACGACACCGACAAGCAGCAGTCCGTCATCGCGCGCGTACGCTCTTTGACTGCGGATCCCGAGACCCGGCGTGGACTGGTTTACGGGGCCAGCCGCAAGGAAACCGAGTTTTATGCCGGTGAGCTGGCGCAGTCGGGGGCGCGGGTGGCCGCCTACCACGCCGGGATGGCCGCGGCGGATCGCGAGCGCGTGCACGAGCAGTTTTTCGCTGACGAGCTCGACGTCGTGGTGGCGACCTCAGCATTCGGCATGGGTATCGACAAGCCCGATGTGCGGTTTGTCGCGCACACCTCCATACCTGACTCAGTGGACTCCTACTATCAGCAGATCGGGCGCGCCGGTCGAGATGACCGACCAGCCGAGATCACCCTGTTCTACCGCCCGGAAGACCTCAGCCTGCAGACGTTCCTTACCAGCAGCAAGGTGCCGCAGGACGCGCTCGCCGAGGTGGCGCAGGCTCTGCGGGAGCGTGCTGGGCCGGTGCGGCTGTCGGAGCTGAAGGACCGGGTGCAGGTGGCGGCTGCGTTGTGCACCAGGGCCGTAAATCTGCTCGAGCAAGCTGGCGCAGTCGCCACGACCCCGGATGGCCAACTTCAGTATGTCGATTCCGACCAGACCACTGACGAGGCGGTGCGACGAGCCGTTGAGGTCGCTCAGACACATCAACGCCTGGTCAGGTCCAGGATCGAGATGATGCGTGGTTACGCCGAGACCACCGGATGCCGGCGGCAATACCTGCTCGGCTACTTCGGCGAGCACCTGGGTCAGCTGTGCGGCAACTGCGACACCTGTACATCCGGCACCGCCAAGGAGCAGCCAGCCAACGACGGCGAGTTCGCCTGGGGCAGCCTGGTGCGTCACGCTGAATGGGGCAACGGCGTAGTCATGTCAATCGAGCAGGATCGGCTGACGGTGCTTTTCGATGGCGTCGGCTACAAGACGTTATCCCTGCGCGCTATCCACGAGCACGATCTGCTGGTGCCGAGTCAACGGCCGCGCCCGTGAAGGCTAATCGTCCTGGGTCAGGTCAGGCTCGCCGCAACTCAGGGCTGGTGTTGAGCGATCGACCAGGCCCGGCAGATCGATCACGGTGTGAATCAAGGTCAGGTAGGAATGCGGCGCGGAGGGGCGACCACCGGAGGAGCTGGTGCCCTACGACAGGAAGCGTTTGCTGTTTAGTCGCTCGTGTCCATGCGTTCTCGCAAGAAGCCCAGGGTTTGGCTGAGCACGCGCGACACATGCATTTGCGAGATGCCGACCTGCTCGGCGATTTGGGTCTGAGTCAATTGGCGGAAAAACCGCAAGGCGAGGATGGTGCGATCCCGGGGTGGCAGCTGGGCCAGCAATGGGCGTAATGCCTCGCGGTCTTCGATGATTGCCAGTTCATCGTCGAGGTCACCAACGAACTCGCCCAGAGTCGTGTTTGCTTGCTCGCCGAGCATCTCATCAAGAGACGAGCTTCGATAGGCTTCGCCCGCCTGCAGCCCTTCAATCACCTCTGACATCGGTATTTCCAGCTGGTCGGCGATCTCGCTGGGTCGGGGAGCCCGGCCCAGCTGTTGGGACAGCTGCGTTTGGCTGCTTCTGATGTCCAGGTGCAAGTCTTTGAGCCGCCGCGGCACCTTGGTAGACCATCCGTGGTCCCGGAAGTACCGGCGCAGCTCCCCGGTGATCGTCGGTATCGCGAAGGAGAAAAAATTCGCCCCGCGGTCGGGTTCGAACCGGTCCACCGCGTTGATCAGGCCGATAGTGGCGACCTGGGCGAGGTCCTCGAGGGATTCACCCCGCCCGGCGAAGCGGCGCGCGAGATGTTCCGCAACCGGAAGGTAGCCGCTGATCAGTTGTTCGCGCACCCGTTGCCGCTCGGGATCGGTCGCCGGCAGCTCGGCATAGCGGCGCTGCAACGCCGCAAGATGCGCGTAGTCACCGTGTTCGGTCCCGGTCGGGGACACAGAGGAGCTCACAGCAGTCCCGCGCTCAAGGCCTGTTTGACCAAGATGATGCATACTCGGCCACCCTGGCCAGCTTCGCCGGGCAACACAAGAGCGGTGACCTCGTCTGCCAGGCACCGCAGGACCCACCAGCTGAATGACCCTCTGGGTAACGGATCCATCATGCGGTTGACGTCAACTTCAGCGGTCACCTCAATACGCTCGACACGGACTGCAAAGCTGCAGCTTAACGTGGCGTTGCAGGCCGCCAGTCGGACCAGCCGGGTGCAGGTGTCGTCCACTGCCATCCGCAGGTCAGCAATCGAGTCAAGATCAAAATCAGCACGGGCAGCGAGATCGGCGGCCACGGTACGGATCGTGGGAATCGCGATGGCGCTCGCTGCGGTGTAAACCTCAGTGACACCGGTCTGCCCAACGCCGCCGGCCGCGCCCGCCATCGTCGTCTCCTCTGCGTCCCGGTGCTTCCTGTTTTTGCAGCCGGCCGCCGTGCATCTATTCGGTTCCCAGGCTCGGCCCCGGCCAAACCCTCGCGGCACCAACCAGACGCTGAATCTCCACCTTCGTCGCTCCGGGCTCGCGTGGGCTTCACTGCGATCTCATCACCACCTACACAGCGCAGTCAGCGGTGGTGGGTTAGCCTCCCACCATGCCCGGGGTCTCCGCGGTGCTGTTCGATGTGGATGGCACTCTGGTCGATACCAATTACTTGCACGCCGTAACTTGGTGGGAGGCCCTGCGCCAACACGGCCATCACGTGCCGATGGTGCGCATCCATCACGCCATCGGTATGGGGTCGGACAAGTTGCTGGATCACCTGCTGCCCGACGATCGGGACCGGACACTCGATGACGAGCTGCAGTCTGCGCACAAAGCTCTTTACGCCCCGTACTGGCCGCGGTTGAGAGCATTTGACGGGGCAGCAGACCTGCTCAGAGCCTGTGCCGGCCGTGGCCAGCAGGTGGTGCTGGCGAGCTCCGCCAGTGAGCGAGAGATGCACGCCCTGCGAGCGGCGCTGAACGCTGACGACGTGATCACCGCGGCGACGTCTGCCGACGATGTCAAGCAGAGCAAGCCCGCGCCTGACATCGTGCAAACCGCGTTGCAGCGCGCCGACGTGGCTGCCGATGACGCGGTGTTCGTCGGCGACACGGTCTGGGACGTCCAGGCCTGTAACAAGGCCGGACTGGCCTGCGTCGCTTTCCTGACCGGCGGGATCAGCAGCCAAGAACTGCGCGATGCGGGAGCAGCCGAGGTCTACGACGGTCCCGCAGAGCTGGTCCACTGCCTGCGCGACAGCCTCATCACCCGCTGATGTGAGGCGCACCCAGGTCGGCAGGGGCTCAAGTGACCGCGATGGACGATGGCGAGCTAAGGCAGCTTGTGATCGGTCTCGTCACGCAGATCTATTACGCAGACCGAGACGGCAAGGACGCGTACGATCCTGAGGTCGCCGCCGGACTGACGACGCTCGTCCAAGACCTCACCCCAGCAGCTGGAGTGGTCTGGGCAGCTTCCGCGGACTCTTGACGAGTTCCGAGCTGTGATCAACGAATGTATTCAAGACGCGGCCGCCCAGGTAGGTAGCAGGGCTTACAGCGCCTGGTACCTACCTGATCAGTCTGTTCAGCGAGTTGGCACTGTATGCCGAGCAAACGTCGCCAGACATCGATGTGCCTGAGTTCCTCCGCCAGGCGGGCCTTCGCGCTACCTCGGGCGAATAAGCGGAGCTGACAGCTCGGTCCGGGGCCGAAGACCGGCAGGCCGCGATGAATCCCTCGCGCCGCCGGAGTCCTCTCCTGCAGCGGCCGCGCTACCTCGGTGCGGCCATGCGCTGCCGGTGACCGAGAAAGGACACGATCGCCATGATCTTCACAGGCAGACCCGACACCGACCACCGCGCCTCGACCGTCTCATTGGCTCGCGACCTAGTGCTGCTGCTGGCGCGAATCGGGCTCGGGGTGCTGATGGTGGTACATGCCAAACTCGAGTACGACATCGCAAGCGGCAGCATCACCGGGGTCGGGGCGCTGTTCCAGCAGTCTGGCGTCCCACTGGGGACTATCGCAGGGCCGGTGAACGTGCTGTTCGAGTTCATCGGTGGTGCCGCGATGATCCTGGGCCTGGCGGTCGTCCCGGTCGGTGTCCTGATGGCGCTGAACATGGTGGGCGCATGGATATTCGTCCACACCGGTGGCCTCTACGCCATGGACCACACCGGACCCGAACTGGTCATTGCCATCGGGCTGCTCAGCCTCGTGCTCGCCGTCTCGGGTTCCGGACGGTTCGGACTTGACCACCTACTCCTCAGGCGGGTCCGCCCGCAGGTCGACACCGCATCAGGGGCGGGAGCAGCCGCCGCAGGGCGGTAGCGATGGAGAAATTTTCCGGACGTACCGGTACGTACAGGGCAGTCTGTCGTTTTCTTGGCATGACGACCACGCATGCCGCGGTCGCGCAAGAACGCGACCAGTACACCGCGGACCGAATGGCGGCGACCGCTGCCGCGAAAGCAAAGCGGTTATGGCCAGGTGTGATCGGCGAGGTGCTTGCCGACGAGATCATGGCGTTGCTGGATCTGCCGTTGTGGCTACGATCCCAGACGCGCACGCAGCAGCTCATCGACGCAGTGTTGAACCTTGCCGAAAAGCCCCACGCCGCCTGATTACCCGGTCGCCCGCCGGGTTTTTGCGGGCGCGCCGCGGTTGGCAGCGATGGTGGTCGTGCTAAGTCTGGCTGGTAGTGCGAATCCCCAGCTGCCGCCGTCGCCCATCAGGCCAGTAGCTATGGCCGTTGACGCAGCGGCAGCACGTTCCGGCCTTCCACCGGGTGTCCCAGTTCCGCCGGTCGGGACCAACCAGCTGGTCACTGTGCTGGTACCCAGTGCTAGCAGTACCTCCGGTGTGCTGCGGGGTTGGCGGCGCGAATCGGGCGGTCAGTGGACCGGCGTCCTCGGTCCGGTCACCGTGCGGGTGGGCACCGCTGGTGTCGGTGCCGCGCAGGAGGGCACCAGCCGTACCCCCCGAGGAACGTTCGACCTGCCGTCCGCCTTCGGCCGGCAACCCAACCCAGGGACCCGCATGCCGTATCGGCAGGTCGGTACCAGCGACTGGTGGGTCAGTGACCCGCACAGCCCGAGCTACAACACCTACCGGCATTGCGCGCCGGGCACCTGTGACTTCAACGAAAGCGCCGGAGAAAATCTCGGCCGGGCTGGCCCGAGCTACGACTACGCGGTGGTAATCGGGTACAACACCACGCCGGTGCGCCCGGGTGCGGGCTCGGCGTTCTTCGTGCACGTCGATGCTGGGGTGCCCTCGCAGGGCTGCGTAGAGGTGCCCCGAGCAGTTGAGGTGGCCTTGCTGCGCTGGCTAGACCCGGCCCAGCATCCCCGCATCACGATTGGCCTGGGCTGATCGGCCGCACGCCAGGTAACGCTAGGCGTAGCTACCGCAGGTCACAGCGGCAGCAGACGTGGGGACGCCTCGTATGCGGTTGCAGCTGGCACAGTCAGTACATGCGACGAGTAATGCCAGCGTGTTGATGCCGTTGTAGCCAAATCTGCCCGTACGGTCTCGCTCCGTGAGCGAAACACCCATATATGATCAACTCCGGGGGGAGCGCCTCAACGCCGACGTTCCGGCCGACGGCGCAGGTCGGCAACCGGTGAGTCACCGCGGGCAGCACCATCTGCCGGCTGAGGCTCTGGGCCGGCAGGAACCAATCAGCCGGCCGACATGGTCAGGATCCCGCCCGGCGGCGAATCAGCACTATTCTGCTGCGGTTGACCAGGCTGTGCAGGCCGCGCTGAGTGCCGCGCGGCGGGCCAGATTCACGGCGGGGACACGGGCCGCCCGCCGACCCGCAGCGCACGCGCGACACCGAGCGGCGCCCGCAGGGGGCGATCCCGGTGCGCCGGCAGATGAACCCAGCTCGCCAACACGGGATGCGGCAGCGTTCTCGTGGTTTGAACGCCCGGCATGATCTCGATCGAATGCGGCGTATTTCAACCCTGGTCTGCGCCGGGCGCCTGCCGCCTGACCCCGATGCGTAGAAAGTCTTTACCGGTCCGGCTGCCACTCGAAGATTGATAGTTAAAAGCATATCGGGTCAGCTGGAATGCCGATGATTGTAACTTCTGGGACGCTCACGACATCGACACCTGCTAGTGGCGGAGCAATCGAGCTTATCCCTGTCGGGCGGACAAGTCAGCCACAGGTTGTACTGCTGGGCAGGTGGCGTCCGGCGTTGCTGGGCTCGTCTGTGGTCCAGCCCAGCGCCCATGCTTGACCGGCTGGAAGTTCACCTGCGGCCTGGGCGAAAGCAAGCAGGGCAGGTACCAGATCGCCGCGGAGCGTAACCGGCATCTTGGCCAGGACGCCCTCGACGGCGGCGCGCCGATGCTCGGTCATCTGCTGCACGATTTGCCGACCTGAGGGGGTCAGCTGCAGCACCAGGTTGCGCCGGTCGGTGGGGTCTTCACTGCGATGTACCAGGCCCGCATCCACAAGTTTGTCGCATCTGCGAGTGGCGTTGGACGGATGCACGCCAAGAGCCTGCGCGACGGATGCGAGATTCTGCGGACCTCGGCTGGCGATCATCACCAGCACTCGGAGCTGCGGTAACGTAACCTGATCTTCCACGCTCGTCACTGACTGGGCGGTCACCGCGACCAGCACCCGCGCTGCGGACATGACGGCGTCGACTTCCTCCGTAGTGGGAGGTGCAGCATCGTCGCGTCGGCTAGGGCCCATCCACCAAGTCTCCCTCCAATCGGCCGGGCCAACACCGGCATCTGGGTCTCTTGCCGGACTCACCATGGCCGGTGACAGCGGACACTACTCAAAAACTTGCTTGATTGCAATAAATGTAAGTGTGCAACTTCTTGCGTCGTACTGACCTCTGCGAAAGACGCGGCTTCGGCCCACGGGGCGGGTGACGGGCAGGTCATCGACAGACGAGCTGAGGGCCCATGAAACGTCAGGGTCACTCAGGAACTGGACCCGGTCACGAAGTTCCGCGGCCAGGTTACGACGGCTTTCGAGGCTCATCGTGGGCTTGACTCGCCCGCACCGTCGCGATCAGATTCTCGAGGGTCTCGAACTGAGTTTTGATCGACCGGCGCAGGCGGGCTATCACAATCAAGGCCACGCATGCCAGGACAGCGATCGCGGATACCCCGATGGCGAGCACGATCACGATTTGGGTACTCACGGTAGTGCCTCCCGCACTCATCATATGTGCCGTACGGCAAACACTGTGGACGGTGTCATTGCCGGTGTGTTTGGCCCTCCGCTGGACCCTTTCCGGCCAAGGGCTCACCATGATCTCCCACCGGGACTGCATAACGCCGGTCAAAGCCGCCGACCCGCCACAACGTCATCGCACCAACCCACACCAGGATGAAGAAGGCGACGATGACGTAGCCGAGTAGCTCGAAGTGATCAGCCAGAGCGGCATATCCGGAAAGGAACATGACGCCGGCATGGTCGACGAGTACCGCGGCCAGGTAGACGCTGGAGATAAACCCGGCCACCAGGACCGTCGCCCAGGTAGTCACGATGTTGTAGTACAGCCGCCGCGCCGGGCGCCGCTGCGACCACGTGTAGGCCAGGGTCATCAGCAACCCGTCGCAGGTGTCGAAGGCGCTCATGCCAGCGGCAAACAGCAACGGCAAGGACAGTGTCGCGAGCAATCCGATGCCGCCTGCCTGCGCGGTGCTGGCGGACAACGTCAGCAGGGTGACCTCTGAGGCGGTCTCCAGGCCGAGGCCGAACAGGATGCCGAGCGGGTACATGTGCCATGACGAGCGGATGAGCGCGCGTGCCCGGCCACCCAGGATCCGGTTGACCAGTCCGCGATTGAGCAGCTGGAGTTCCAGCTGTTTGTCGTCCAGCTGTCCGCGGCGCATCTCCCGCCACAAACCGATAATGCCCTTGAGCACCATGGCGTTGAGCGCCGCGACCAGAGCAAGGAATGACATGGCGACGATGGTGGAGACCACGCCGCCGATGGCCCGCCACTCATCCAGCCCCGTGCTGGTGATGCCAGCGGCGGCGACCGCGACGAAGAGCGCCAGCACGACGACCACCGACGAGTGCCCCATCGCGAAGAAGAACCCCACCCCGATCGGTCGCCGGCCGCGGGCCACCATGAGCCGAGTCGTGTCGTCAATCGCCGCGATGTGGTCGGCGTCGAAGGCATGCCGGATCCCCAGCACGTAGGCCAGCAGGCCGGCCCCGGCGAAGGCACCTGCCCCCGCTGCCCCATGGGTCACCGACAGGTAGAGCGACCAGCCGAGGACATGCAGTACTGCGATTACTGCAACGATCACCGACAGTTGCAGCCGTTGTCCCCGGGTCCAGCTGCCAAGAGCTGGTGCGATCGTGGTCATGGTCGTCCTCCCGGGCACGGGGCTTCCCCACAGCAGTCTGGATACAGACTGCGGGAAATGGAGCCTCTCTAAAACAGCAGTCTGCATCCAGACTGCGGTATGAGGTCCGGTTACGAGCCGGTGAAGGCGTGCACGGCGCTGACCGTGCCGAGGGCAGCCATGATCAGCGCAGCGGCGCGGGCGATCCAGATCAGGTCAATCCAGCGCAGCAGCTGCCGGCCGCCCAGGATGGCCAGCCCCCCGACCGCCCACAATCCCAGCGCCCCACCGATTCCCACGGCAAGTGGATCGTGGTATCGGGCGGCCAGGTTGGCGATGGCGATCTGGGTAAGGTCGCCGAATTCGGCCACGAACACGACTCCGAAGCTGGTCGCAGCGATTTTCCACAGTCGGTCGCGCTGAACGCCATGCTGGGTTCGGGTCCGGGTCAGCACGGCTGTCGCGGCGTGTTCTCTGGATTCGTCACGGGCGGAACCCGCCTCCGCCTCTTGCGCTGCAAACGCCGGCGAACTCGCTGGTACTTCCGGGTCCTCCCGATTGGCGCGGTCGCCTCGCTGGCCGCGGCGCAGCATTACCACTGCTCCAGCAAGAAACAGGACGGCGACGACGGCTTCGACGATCTGGTGGGGGGCCAGACTCAACGCGCTGCCCGCAGCCACAGCGATGATCACGTGCAGCGCGAATGCCGCGGCCACCCCGCCGAACACCGCACCGGGCCGGTATCGGGTGCCCAGCACCAGGCTCGCCAGCGCAGTCTTGTCAGGCAGCTCGGCGACGAAGGTGATGCCGAAGACCGCGGCCAGCAGGCTGAGATTCACCGCCGGTTTCCCTCCGTCGCGCGCGGTGCGGTACCGGCCCATGCTCACATACGATCAGTTGGTTTCGCAACTCATTGAATGAGTGCTGCACCGACGGACCCGGGTCACAATGGATCCATCATGACCAACGAGCGCGCCCACGCTACGGCCGACCTCATCGGAGGGGAGCGGGTGGAGCCGACCGGGCCGCAGCTGTCTGCCGCCGCGAACACCTTCGATCTGCTGTCCTCCCCAGTGCGGTTGCACCTGGTGTGGCTGGCTGCGCAGGGCCGCTACGACGTCGGCACGCTGGCCGCGCGGGTGGGGGTGAGCATCGCCACCGCGAGCCAACACCTGGGCAAGTTACGCCTGGCCGGTTTGGTCACTGGTCGCCGGGAGGGCAAGCGGCAGATCTACACCGTGGATGACCCCCACGTGCTGACCCTGATCGAGCAGATCTTCGCGCACATTGCACCCGACGGCACGTTGGCTCCGGATCCTCCGCTGCCGCGCTGACCGTGTGTCCGCCACCTTGCCCCACTCACCCCGACGTGGAGCCATGTCGGGGGACGATTTGTCCACCGGATGCTTCGAGGAGGCTGTGGTGTCTGAGCTGCTCGTCGTCGTCGACATGCAGAACGGCTTCCTTCGGGAAGGCAACCTGGCCAGCGACCGGTGCCTCGCGATCCTCCCGGCGGTTCAGGCGGAGGTAAAGGCGGCCCTTGCCGCCGGCCGGCGGGTGCTGTTCACCGCCGACACTCACGAGGTCGGCGACGCGGAGTTCGCGGTGTTCCCGGAGCACTGTATCCGAGGCAGCCGGGAAGCCGAGCTGGTTGACGAGCTGAGCCCGCTGCTGGCCCGCGACGACGTTCTGCTGGTACGAAAGCGCCGGTACTCGGCCCTGTTCGAAAGCGAGATGGAGGGTCACCTGCACCGCTTCGGTGTCGACTCAGTGCGGATCTGCGGGGTATGCACCGACATTTGCGTCCTGCACACCACTGCGGATCTGCGCAACCGGGATTTGCCGGTGACCGTGGCAGTTCGCGCTACCGCCACCTTCGACGGTCCCCGCCACCCGGCCGAGGCGGTGCAGGAGTTCTCACTGCTGCACCTGCAACGGGTACTCGGCGCCAAACTGGATTACGGCTGAATCATGATCGGCATGCCGCCATCCGTTAGCCGTCCGAGACGAGCGCTCAGCAGATAGCTAAGTAGTCAAACTCGTCGACACCAGGATTGATCGCAATGGCGGACGGTCTACCGTGGGAGCTACCAGGCACGGCGGCGCAAAGGGGTGAGACGTGGAGGTAGGCCGCAAGCCCGAAGAGTTGTCCAAAGAGCAGCGCGAGCAGCTGCACCGTGCCCATCAAACCCTGCGCAACGCCTCCCACGCGTTGGAAGCGCTGACCGTGGTCGCGCCGGTCCGAGGCCGGTGGGCGCCCACGCCTGCGCCGGTCGAGGCGCTGGAGGCGGCCCAAAACGCCCTGTACCTGGCGTGTCAGGAGTTCTGGCGAATCCACCAGGAATTGCTGTGCTGCGATCCTCCGGTGAGCGCTTACGGTGCTGGTCAAGGTGGCCAGTAAAGCTGCTCAAGCGACGTTCGTTGGCCGTAATACGCCTAGAGCGGTTACGCTGCGCTGGTGATCGAAGAAGAGCGCCCAGAAGACACCACATCCGCTGGCATGGCTGAAGCGATCGAAGACCTCAAGTCCAAGGATCCGTCGTTGGCGCAAGCCCTCGGCTCCGCCGGCATGACGGCTGACAAGCTGGCTGACGCCCACCAAAGAGCCACGTCGGAAGAAAATGAGGGCCAGCCCGAGCAAAGCTAGGCTGCTCGGCAACGCCGCTACCTTGTGCGAAGGTTAGCCTAAGTTTAATCTCTTTTGGGTGAAGGCCACGCTCCCAGTCGCCGTGCTGGACATGGACAGCAGGCACGACGACACGACCGCTTGGTCGCATCGGGTCGATCGGCTCGACTGCTACGCGGTCGGATCGCGTGACCTGGCTCAGTACGCCGGCCTGATCGTCACACCGAACGTCGATCAGGAGCACCTCGCGGGCAATACCGCGTGATCCGCGAGTATCTAGACCGTGGCGGTGTGGTTGTCTTTGGCGGTCACCTGCACCGGGACTGGTTGCCTGCTGCGTCATTATTCGTTCCCCTGGCTCACCGGTCGCTGGACGGTTACCGCGTAGTGGAGGTGGCGGACCATCCGATCTTTCGCGGGATGGGCACCGAGCTGACCTTCCGGCGTGGCGTTGCTGGTTTCTTTGCCCGTGGGCACCACCCGGTGCCGCCCGGCGCGGAGGTGCTGACGCGGCTGTTCGGCGGCGAGCCGGCGACGTATTTAGACCGAGTGTCGACGGCGGGCAGCATCGTCGTTCAAGCGACCAGCAATCTGCTCAGCTACTGCGGCGAAGCGCTGATCGACTGGATCGTCGGGGAAGCGGCGCAACGGCGAGCCGAGGCCGCAGGCCAACGACGTGGGCTCGCTGCTGTTTACGGCGGCTCGGCGCAGCATCACCGGACCCTGACTGCGCCGAAGTATGCCCGACACCTTACTGGCGGTACGATCTACCTTCCCGAGTTGGCTGATGTCGACCTCACCGAATACCGCGGCTTGCTGATTCCAGAACGTTCGCACCGTGGTCAGCTCGAGCGTGCCGCCGATCGGATCACCGAGCTGCTCGATTCCGGTGGAACAGTGATCGCTTTCAGCGGCGGCGAACCATTCCCCGAATTTTTGCCTGGCGTGCGCTGGCAGCACCGACCCACCAACTTCTGGTGGTGGCTGGAGCCGGACGCCGACCTCGGCGTCCGGCTCGCCGACGAGGCGCACCCCCTGTTCCGGCGGCTTACCGTGCGTGATTGCACCTGGCACTATCACGGCGTCCTCGAACTCCCGGAAGGGGCGCAAGCGCTCGTGACGCTGACCACAGGCGAGGCCCTGCTGTATGTCGACCGGGTGTCCACTCCGGGCACGATGGTGATCTCGACATTGGATCCAATCAGCCATTACGGCGGTTATTTCATGCCGGCCACCGAACGATTCCTTGATGCTTTCTTGCCGTGGGCTGCTGAAACATCGCGAGAATTGATCATTCGATCTCCGTGAGCGATGTTCGGCAACCCGTCGTTCACACACGGATCGATATGTAAAACCCTTTGTTCGCTTCGATGTCGCATTTTTTGGCGGCCGAAATTGTGAGCTACGATTTGGCCATGACTGGGTTGAGGCGCGTCTCGACAGATTTGCCGGAACTAGACCGGACAAACGATCCGCGTGGCGGAGCCGTTATCTGGGCGCTGTTCATCGTGACTGCGACCCTGGCCACCGTCGTGGTTTCGATAATTTGGTTCTGGTAGCTGATGCGTTACCAGACCCCAGTCACCCACGTCGCGGCAGCGAGTATGCCTGCGGCAAAAGTCGTGCCCACGGCGAGCACCGCCCACGCGGCTGCACCGCCCCGCGGATCGTTCGTTCGGTCCAAGTCCGGCAAATCGGACCAGACGCGCCCCGACTCAATCATCTCTGCTCCCTGGCCAGCGCTTTTCGCCGGAAACCGGCGAACGACCACGTTGCTGGGCGCACGTTATACCCGTCACGGTCGGGGCGTTTCACCGGCTTGGCCTAACGCGCTAGCGATCCGCATCGGGGTAGCCGGCCTGCTTGAGGGCTCGCCGGGCGCGCGTGATGGGTAGCGGGTCGAGTGGGTGGCGGACCAGGTGCCGCACAATCGCCCGCGGCACCGTCCTGGTGAAAAAACACCCAACGTCGATCGACGCGCGCACTGCCCGTACGTGCCCGCGGGGCATCCCTATCCGGATGAGTCCCTGGCTCAAATCGTTCAGGTCAGCCCGCCGGAAAGGTTCGGCGAGTCGCGCATGGCGCCCGCGGTAGGTGGTCAGATGGTGGTGCTTGGCGATGATGATTGCGAGCTCTTCGCCCCAGATTCCGCGTCCGGTGCGCCGCAGCCACGCGTCCATGGTGCCGATCGAGGGCCCGAGATAGTTCAGCGAGGTAAACACGTCGATGTCGTGAATGCCGCGGCGATAGCCAGCTTGTCATCACGGTGGTCCTGGTCGGGTACCAACGCGCGGGCCATGTTAAAGACCCGGTAGACGTGGCCGCGGTAGCTAGACCAGCCACGCTTGTCGCCGCGCGCGTGGTCTTGATGGTCGTCCAGGATTTCCTCGATCAGAGGGTAAGTCTGTAGCAGTGGAGGTGTTGGAATGTTGTTCATGTGACGAGGATGCTCGCGACGCAACGTTGGCTTCTGAGTAGTTGACTACTCGAAAATTAGTGGACGTAAGCCTGGCCTGCGGGTGGTCAGCCGCCGAAGGTTTGTGTCCAGTAAAGCCGGCCCGAGAGACTGCGCGCCACGGCAAGGCCCGTATCGGTGAACGCACAATTGAGCATGCTGGCGCGATGTGCCCGACTGGTCGACCAGAAATGTACCGCTTGTTGGGGGTTTGGGAATTGTGCGACGTTCTCAGCCCACTGCGAATAGCCTAACCGGCCAAGGCGGTCGCGAGACGTGCTGCCGTCGGTGCCTCTGTGGCCGAGCTTGTCCTGAGCGGCTTGGTCATGGCTTTGTTGCCCAGCTGGCCGCTGTAGCTGGGCAACAGTGTGCAAGTTGGCGCATCCGGCTTTGACTCGTTGCTGGTTGACCAGCACCAGTGCCTGATCAGCTAATGTGCGAGAGTCCGCCGCTGCGGCAGCTGGGAAGGCCACAGCAAGGCCAGGGAACACGGCCATGATCACGACGACGAGCGCCGGGACGTACAGCCGAGCGCGGGTGATCACGAGTGCATTCCTGTTCCCTCGTCTCGATTGCCTTGGATAGGGGCTACGGCTTCGCCTTTTATGGACAAACGAGGGTGTGCGGGGCTGGACGCGCCTTCGTTGTACCTAGCCTCCAATATCGCGGCCAGCTTGGCTTCGGCAACCTGTAGGAGGAGGCCGAGCGCCTCCTGTTCTACAGCCAGGCATTCGGCGATGAGTTCGTCATCCAGTCCCGCATCGCGCAGACGCAAGGCCAACGAGTAGGTGTCCGGCAAGTGGCGCATCGCCTCGGCGCGCTCGCATTGCCGAGCGGTTACCACCTCGTCGTTCATGTCAGCGTTCGGCGCGCCGGGGATGCCCCGATTCCAACTCCGACTTGAGGCACCGCAGGCTTTGCCGCATACCGTCCCGGTTGATCTCCTCGCGGATACCCGCCTTCGACGATTTGCCGAGGAAGATCCGCCCTAACACGTGGGCGCCGGTGGTGCGTTTGTCGATCCAGTACTCGGTGACCTCGGTGCCACCCGCGGTTGGAGTGAACCGGTATCCCCACCTGGCCACTGGAAACCCGAGGGCGAACACGTCGAAGGTAAATTCCTGACCAGGCTCGGCCACGCGCACATGGCAGCTGGAAAACCAGACGTGCATCCCGTTCCTGTTGAATCCAATGAATCGCGTTGGCTGGCCGTGGCGCTTGCGCAGTACCCAGGTGGCGAAGCACTCAGGGCTGCGGCGGGCCATGCGGTGGACATCGGCCACCGCGTCGAAAGCCTCGGTCGCGGATGCAGCAACCTCGATACGCTCCTCCAGCGTCTTGGTCGATGTGCCGCTAATCATGACCGTTCTCCTTGTCTTTCGTTGTTGCTGTTGGTCGGAGCGGATGCTCCAGGGACTGATGCCGGTGTGTCGATGATGTGCCTGGCGAAGGGTGACGATGCGAGTAATGGACTACTCGGATTCCGTACGCGAGTAGTTGGGGCGGGTTAGTCGCCGTGGATCAGCGCAGCCAGTTTGGTTCGGTCGCCAACGCCGAGTTTGGCGCAGGCGCGGTAGAGGTGGCCTTCGACGGTGCGGACTGAGACGGTGAGTTTGTCGGCGATCTGGCGGTTGGACAGGCCGCTGGCGGCCAGGGTGACGATTTCGCGTTCGCGTGCGGTCAGGGGCAGGGGTGCGGCCAGCGCGGTGAGGGCGGGGGTGCGGGCGCCTTCGCAGGCTTGTGCCAGCCGGTGGGCGCGGCTCGTTGCGGCTTGGGCAGACCCTCGCTGTCCGTGGCGGTGGTGGGCGGTGGCGGCCTGGGCGTCGGCGTCGGCGGCCAGCAGCAAGGCGCCCATCGTTTCGAGTTGCAGCGAGGCGGCCTGCAGCGCGGCGCCGTCGTCGGCGGCCAGTGCGGCGGCGTGTGCGGCCGCGGCGGGTGCGCGTGGCCCGTCAACCTGGGTGGCCAGCTCAGCAAGCCGATCGGCAACCGTGCGATCACCAAAACACACCGCGACATGCAGCGCCACCACCTCCACAGCAGGGTGGCCCTGCGATGCGGCGAGCTGGGCTGCTTGGCGCGCCAGCGCAATGGCCTCGCTGATGCTGCCCTCGGCAGCGGCCATCCATGCCCTGCCCAGCTGGAGCTCTGGCTTTATGTGGGCGAATCCCGGATGCTCCGCGGTGGGAGCTATCCGCCGCCACGCATCGCGTGCGGAGGCCGCATCGCCGGCCATCCCCAGCGCCCCGTGCGGGTCCACCGGGAGCGTGAACGTCGGAACGCTCGCTGCAAGGGCCTCACCGAACCACCGCGTGGCGGTGCGTACCTGGCCGCGGGCCTGGGCGACGGCCCCGCACATGGTGCAGACAGTCCCATACCCGAATCCGGTAGTGCCGTCGCAGCGCTCGCGGTAGCGCCGTGCGGTGTCCTCGGCGGCATCCAGTAGACCGGCCAGCAACAGCCCGTGGACCCACGATGAGCCAATAATGGCTGCCTGATGCAGCCCGGTTTCGAACCCATCTGCGCGAGCATCGATCCACTGGACTTTGCCGGCAAGCCCGTCGAGGTGGCCCTGCGATCCGCGGGCGGCGACCAGGCCCCAGATTGCCAGCTGTGCCGCAGGCGGTGTACAGCGCGAATGTGCCAGCACCGCGGCGGCGCCTTCAGCCGCGTGGTGGGGTCGACCAAGGAAGACGTCGAGAATGGAGCGCATCGCCGACAGTTCCAGCCCGGTGACGTCGTCAGAGATCGTCTCTGCCACGGCGTCGAGTACGGCCATCGCTTCGGCGGGACGGGCGAGCCCAAAGACCAAATTGGCTGCCCGCGGTTGTGCGGCCAGGACTCGTTGAACATCAGTACGAGCCATAGCGGCGACCGCGGCCAGCTCGCTCTCTGTCTCCTCGGCCCGGGGAGGACCCGAGTAATGCAGCGCGTTACCCAGCAGGAGCCGCGGCTCGAACCCACCGCCTGCGGCTATCGCGGCGCGGGCGAGTTGTTCGGCTAGCGCGAGGTCTCCCAATTCCGTCGCGCGCTGCGCTGCTTTGGTGAGTAATGCCGGATCCGGTGGCAGGTCCGACTCCAGCGTCAGCAGCGCGCGGCGCAGGGTGTCACCAGCGCGCCGCTCCCCGGTACCGGCCAACGCGCCGGCCAGCCGCCCGCACAACCGGCGAGCGTGCAACGTGCCAACCTGCGCCCGTTGCAGCTCGCCGTAGAGTGGGTGGGCCAGCCGCGCCTGCAACCGCCGCCGATCCGGGTAGACCTCTACCAGAGCTCGCGCCTCGGCCTGCTCGACCGCTACTGCATCAGTCAGCCCCGCCAGTAGCGGCACACCCAACGGCTCGCCGAAGGCGAGCATCTCGATGACGGCCTTCACCGGGTCGGGTAATTGGCCGATCCGCGCAGAGAGCAGGTCGGCCAGCCCCGGCGACAACTTCGGTGTGCCTGACCACAACCACAGTCCTTCGACCTGATGTAACCGTCCGGCTTCCAACTCACCGTCGACCAGGTGCCGCAGGTACAGCACGTTGCCTCGGGTAATGGACCACAGCCGCCGCGCAGCGATGGAGTCAATCGCACCGCCCAACGCTGCCTCGAGCAAGGTGGTGGTCTCGTTCTGTGACAGCGGTTGCAGTTCCAACCGCGAGAGGTGCCCTTCCTTCCATAACGCAGTCACCGCATCTGGCGCGGTCTCGCCGCTGCGCAAGGTCAGCACCACACTTGCCGCCCGCCGCAGCATCAACTGGTGGACCAGCGTCGCGGATAGCTCATCGAGCAGGTGCGCATCGTCGACCCCGATAATGACGCTGCCGACGCCGCCTTCACCGGCGCCCGCCAGCAGCGCTGCGCTGGCCTGACGCATCAACCGGGCCGGGTCCGGGCCCACCACGCCCAGCGTCGCTGCGAACGCGCCTAACGGCAGTGTCCGTGCCGAGGCCGTGGCCACGACCCACCGGGTCAGCGCGCCTCGCTGCTTGGCGATGGCCAGCGCCTCGCGGGCTAATCGAGTCTTACCGACTCCCGCCGCGCCAGCCAGCACGACACCTGCTGTCCCGGCCTGGCGACGGGTCAGCCCATTGATGACGCTGAGCTCTTCGGCCCGTCCGGTAAGCGGCCACATCGCGGGCACCACCGAATGGTATGAGCTGTCATGTTCACCCGGACGTGATTTTTTACCTCCGGCTAATCAAGCTTGGGCCAAGCGGTAACCCCATGCGTCGTAGCGTTCGATTTATGACGGCGCACCTCACCCCAGGGTCGGGCCGCAAGGACACCGGCTACCCCCGGTCCCGGTTCGACGTAGCTGACTCGATGGCCGGTCTCGGTGTGCGCCAAGGCGAGTCGGACCCGGCTCGCATGCTTTCTGGGGCACTCATCCTGGTATTCGTCGCCATCATCATGGCCGTGATGCTGGCGTGGTGGCTGATGATCTGATCGCACCTACCCGTCAGGTTGAGAGCGGTGATGCGGCACCTTCGGCCCGGGTAGATCCCGCGCGCCCCCCAGTGGCCGCCGACAGCGGCGCGGCGATGTCCTCCAGCGACCGCCCTTCGGCTGCCACCCCGTAGACGACGGCGACCAACCCGCCGGCGATCATGACGGCCGCCCCCAGCAGGTACCCCAGGAACAGTCTGAACGGTTGCGTGCCATCCCCGATGAGCGCGCCGTAGATGACCGGACCCAGTGCCCCGAAACACTGCGCGATGGCGAAGAACACCGCAATGGCCTTCGCTCGGACCTCGAGCGGGAAGATCTCGCTGACTGTGAGGTAGGCGGCACTGGCGCCGGATGAGGCGAAAAAGAAGACCACGCACCAGGAAATGGTCTGGGTCATCGCGGTGAGCACCCCCGCATAGAACAACCACGCGCTGATGGCCAGCAGGATTCCGGACACCAGGTACGTGCCCGCGATCATGGCCTTGCGGCCGATCGTATCGAAGAAATGTCCGATCGTCAGCGGTCCGATTAAGTTGCCCACTGCGAACGCAATAAGATACAGCGGTGTCGACGTCGACGGCACGCCATAAAACTTTCCGAGTACAAGGGTGTAGGTGAAAAAGATTGCGTTGTACAGAAACGACTGGCTGACCATGAGCGCTGCACCCAGCACCGCCCGGCTAGGATATTCGCGGAACAGTACTCTCGTCAGTGCCAGGTAGCCGATCTGGTCAGCTGGGCGCAGGTCGATAGCCTTGCTTTCATCGACCGGAGGCAAAGTCTTTCCGGACTGCTCTACCTCATGCTCGATGTAGGAAATGGATTCCTCGGCGGCCTGCTCGCGGCCGTTCATGATCTGCCATCGAGGACTTTCCGGCAAGTGCCGCCGGACCAGCAGGATGACCAGACCAAGTACTGGGCCGAGGAGAAAGCCGATCCGCCAGCCCACGCTCGGCGACAGCACGTTGAGCAGGATAAAGGTGCCGAGCGTGCCGAGAAGCGCACCTGCCCAGTACGTCCCATTGACGGCAATGTCGACCCGCCCGCGGTAACGGGCGGGGATCAGCTCGTCAATCGCGGAATTGATTGCGGCGTACTCGCCACCAATGCCCGTTCCGGCGATGAACCGGGTCAGGTACAAAAAGATAACCCAACCGGTGCCGGTACCCAAGGTCAGAGCGGTAAGTCCGCTACCGACCAGGTAGACGGTCAGCGTGATCATAAATAGGTTGCGGCGGCCCAGCCTGTCCGACATCCGGCCGAATACCAGTGCGCCGATGACTTCGCCGATCAGGTATACCGTCGCGATAAGCCCCACTTCGGTGGACGACAGGTTCAGCGTCTCGGGTTTGTTCAGTATGGCTCCGACGGAACTCGCGACCGTAATCTCAAGGCCGTCGAGGATCCACGCCACCCCTAACGCGATCACTATCCGGGTATGAAATGCAGACCACGGCAATCGGTCGATCCGCGCGGGAATGAGACTCCGCACCGTGCCAGGAGTTGTGGACCGTGGGGTGGTCATCGGGGCCTCCTCGGTCGCGCGCGGCATGGCAGGGTACCCAGATCGACCGCTGTTTTAACGCCCGAATCGCCGGGTTTGAACTCGATCAATGCCGGGAATGTCCTGGCTATGCAGCCCCCCAAGGATGGGGGTATCACGGTTGAGGGTGGTGGAGTCATGGGTTTGATCATCGGTTTGCTGGTGCTCTGGCTAGTCTTGGTTGTCATCGGGTTCACCATCAAGACCTTGTTGTGGCTAGCAATTGTGGGTTTGGTGTTCTTTGTGGCCACTGCCGTTTTCGGCGCAATCCGAGGTCGCGCCCTGCGCTAGACCTGCCGTCGCAAGAGAGGGGAGCCGGTCTGGGTCCTACCAGGCCGGCTCCCCTCTCTTCCTTGGCGATGCCACCGTCAACGTCGCGACGCCGCGTGATGTTGCTGTCACCTGCTGTCCCCCATCGGCGGGTCAACAAGAGCGGTGAACCTTCTTGCCGCCACCCACGAATCGGTGAAAGATTGGTTGCATAAAGATACTTGCGTGTCCCATGCAGTGAAGGTAGTGCCGATGCTTACTTCCCCGCCGGTGGCCGACGATCTTGAGGTATCCAACCGGATCGGCACCGGGTTGGCCCGGCTGATCCGGCTCATCGAGCGCGCCGCGGTGGTGCGCGGTGATGATCTCGATCGGCCGTCGTTCATGCTGCTCCATACGTTGGCCTGCGGAGGACCGTCACGGGTCACCGGGCTTGCCACCGCAGTGCACTCCGACCCGTCCACGGTGAGCAGGCAGGCCGCCGCGCTGGTCGGGATGGGACTAATCGAACGGCGTGCTGATCCAGATGACGGCCGAGCCTCGCTGCTGGCCATCACCGACGCCGGCGCCGCGCTGCTGGATCGAGCCCGGCAACGCCGCGACGAGCGGATCGCCGCCATCATCGAACCCTGGCAGCACGCCGAACGCGTGCAATTCGCCGAGTTGATTGACCGTTTCACCGCCGGTTACGAGGCGAATGGGGACGAGCGGACGGACCCGACCAGGGCCACAGTCAGGGGCCAGGATCAGGCTCGAGCTCACCGCTGAGCCCGTCCGCCGCGTCTCGCGCTCGTTGCCAGGAGTTGCAGATCTCCTGCTCTGCTTCGGCACGGCCTACCCAGTGCGCACCTTCCACACCTTTGCCTGGCTCCAGGGCCTTGTAGACCTCGAAAAAATGCTGGATCTCCAGCTTGTAGAACTCATCGACGTCATCGATGTCTTGAAGATGCGCCATCCGAGGATCTCCGGTAGGCACGCAGAGTACCTTGTCGTCGCCCCCTTGCTCGTCCCGCATGCGGAACATGCCCACCGCGCGGCAAGTGATCAGGCATCCCGGAAATGTGGGCTCTTGGACCAGCACCAGTGCATCCAGCGGATCACCATCCTCGCCGAGGCTGTCGTCGACGAAGCCGTAGTCAGCCGGGTACTGGGTGGCGGTGAACAGCGTGCGGTCCAACCGGATGCGCCCGGTCCGATGGTCCATTTCGTACTTGTTGCGCTGCCCCTGGGGGATCTCGACCGTCACATCGAACTCCACTGGTCCCCTCCCGTTCCGTCCAGCCCCGCTCTACATCGCAGTCTGGATGCAGACTGCTGCTTTACGGGCTCAACTAACAGCAGTCTGCATCCAGACTGCGATGTAGGGGCTGACGCGGGCGCCGGGAGGACCGGACCCGGGCGCACCGAACTGGGTCGGGTGGGGTAGGAACAACGGCGATGTGGGCACTCGGTGGCCTCGGGCACCTGCTGAGGCGGCGCGGTAAGCGGGTCGCCGTTATCGCCGTTGTTGCTGTCCTGGTCGGTGCGGTGGTCGCGGGACTCGGCGTAGGGCTGGGCGTCACCATGTTGACTCGCCGGTTGGCTGCTGCCTCGGCTCTCACGACCGCAGCACCACCTGCGCCAGTGGTGCCGCATCCGGCATTACGCCCGGTGTCCGCCGACGGTCCGGCGCCGTCCCCCGCTGGTGTCGACGCCGTTCTCGATCCACTCATCGCAGCGGGCGGCCTCGGCACGCTGTCCGGGCAGGTCGTCGACCCGGCCACCGGTGCCGTGCTGTGGCAGCGCAACCCCACCTCAGCGCTGGTGCCTGGATCGACCGCCAAGCTGCTCACCGCGTCGGCCGCGCTGCTGGCGCTGGATCACCAGCAACGGTTCCACACCACCGTGCTTGCCGGGGCAGAACCGGGCACGGTGGTGTTGCGCGGTGGTGGCGATCCGACACTGTCCGGGGTGGCGCAGGGCGCGCCGACCGGCTATCCAGATGCCGCCCGGCTGGACGACCTGGTCAGCCAGGTCCGGGAGGCGGCGCGGGGTCCGGTCAGCCGCGTGCTCGTCGATGTCAGCCGCTACACCGGCGACGCGCTGGCACCGGGATGGCTACCGGCTGACGTGGCCGGCGGCTACATCGCGCCGATCGAGCCGGTGATGCTCGACGGCGGCCGTGCGGATCCCCACGAGGACGTCTCGCCGCGAGCCGCGAAGCCTGCGACCGCCGCGGCGGCCGAGCTGGCTCGCCGGCTCGGTGCCGATCCGGACAACGTCACGCTGGGCAGTGCCCCACCCGGCGCGGCCGTGCTCGGCGATGTCTCCTCCCCGCCGGTAGAGGAACTGGTCGCCACCGCCCTGCGGCAATCGGACAACGTGCTAGCCGAGACGCTCGCCCGGGAAGTGGCGGTGAAAACCGGCGCGCCGCCGTCCTTCGCCGGGGCGTCCCAGGCGGTACTCACAGTGCTGAGCAGCCACGGTTTCGATGTCAGCGGCGCTACCCTCGTCGACGGCAGCGGGCTGTCCACCAGCGATGCCATCCCGGCGAAGCTCCTGGCTGCACTTTTGAGCGCCGCTGCCGCTCCCGATCAATTCGCCACCGACGGAGTGAATTCACGAACCGCGGCGCTGCGGCCGCTGCTGGTGGGGCTGCCTGTCGCCGGTGGCAGCGGCACGCTGGCTGACCGCTATCACGACCCCGCCAGCCGTTCTGCCCTGGGACGGGGCTGGGTACGGGCCAAGACCGGCACCTTGACCGGTGTCAACAGCCTCGCCGGCACGGTGCTGGACACCGACGGCAGGGTGCTGGTGTTCGCTTTACTGTCCAATGGACCCAATCCCGCGTCGGTTCGTCCACGGTTAGACGCGCTGGCAGCGCAGCTAAGGTCATGCGGCTGTCATTAACGCGCGTTACCGTGCATAACTATGGGACAACCCGCGCTTGACATACCTCAGGCACCTCGGATCGGTCCACCCGGTGCCCCCGTCGACTGGGCAGTCGCGGCGATCACCGCGCAGCGCCTGCTGCCGGCCGGTCCGGCGGTGCCTCCGGAGCAGGCTGCGGCGACGGTGCGCCAGCTGCGGGCCCTGTCGGTCACCGCTGAAAGGCATGTGCGGGAGCTCACTGGGCTAGACGACGGCAAGGAGCCGCCGTCGGCAGAGATCGTGGACCGGCCCGGTTGGGTGGAGGCGGCCACCGAGGGGCTGTCCCGGCTGCTGGCCGACTACCGCATGCCGGATGGCCGGGGCCGCCGCATGCTGGCCACCACCGCAGGGGTACAGGTAGGCGTCGCGCTGGCGTTCCTCGCGTCGCGCGTGCTCGGGCAGTACGACCCGTTCGGCGGCCCGTCCGAAGACCCGGGGCGGTTGCTGCTCGTAGCACCCAACATCGTCACCGTGGGTCAAATGCTGGATGTCCCGGCGGATGAATTCCAGATGTGGGTCTGCCTGCATGAGGCCACGCACCGGCTGCAATTCAATGCCGTACCGTGGCTACGCGACTATTTCGCCACCCAGGTGCGGTCATTCATGGCGGCAACCGAGGACCCGGACACGGTGGCCAAGATGATCGGCCGGCTGCCCGCGGCGCTGCGCGGTGCCCGGCGGGGCGAAGCGCAGGATGCCTTGGGCATGCTGACCTTGCTGCAAAATCCGGAGCAGCGGGCGACGCTGGACCGGATCATTGCGCTGGCCACCCTGCTGGAGGGCCACGCCGACCACGTGATGGATGCGGTCGGCCCAGCGGTGGTGCCATCGGTGCGGCTGATCCGGCAGCGATTCACCGCCCGCCGGCAAGGCGGCTCGCTCGCCGAGCGGGTGCTGCGCGCGGTGCTCGGCATCGACGCCAAGCTGCGCCAGTACGCCGAGGGCGCGGCGTTCACCCGGTACGTAGTGGATGTGGTCGGCATGGCCGGGTTCAATGCAGTGTGGACCTCACCGGAAACGCTGCCCACCCGCCCGGAGATCGCCGATCCGGCGGCGTGGCTGTATCGCATAATTCCCTGAGCCAACAGCCCCTGACAGCAGGTGTGCCCGCACATCCCGATCCGGCGGTCAGCCAGGTCCGCGCCGCGGTCCGCCGGTTCCTGGCAGATCACGACATTGCCCAGCGAGCAGGCACCGTGGCGGTGGCGTGTTCCGGTGGCGCCGACTCGCTGGCACTGGCCGCCGCGACCGTGCACTGCACTGCGGCGCTGGGCGTTCCGGTGCACGGCCTCATCGTTGATCATCAGTTGCAGCTGGAGTCGGCGGAGGTGGCCCGTACCACTGCTGGCCAGTTACGCCAGCTGGGTTGCGCAGCGGTGCAGATCCTGCCCGTCACCGTGAACAGTGCCGCGGGTTGCGGGGGATTGGAAGCAGCCGCCCGCCTGGCCCGGTACCAGGCATTGCGTGCGGCTGCGCCGCCCGGGGCGCCGGTGCTGCTCGGGCACACGCTCGACGACCAGGCAGAAACGGTGCTGCTCGGACTGGGTCGCGGTTCGGGACCCCGATCGGTAGCCGGCATGCGGGAGCTCGACCCGCCCTGGGGCCGGCCACTGCTCACAGTGCGCCGCGCCGTGACCGCCGCCGCCTGCGTTGCGCTGCGCCTGCAGCCATGGGCTGACCCGCACAATGCCGACCCGAGGTTCCGGCGGGTGCGGTTGCGCACCGAGGTGCTGCCGTTGCTGGAGGAGGTGCTGGCCGGCGGGGTCGCCGAAGCTCTGGCGCGCACGGCAGAGCAACTACGCGAAGATCTCGACGTGCTCGACCGGCAGGCCAGCGGGTTGCTCGCGGCCGCGCGCCGTAGCGTTGACAGCACTGATCTCGACACTGATCTCGATACGGATCTCGACGTCGCGGTGCTCGCTTCCCACCCCGCCGCGCTGCGCCGCCGGGTGCTGCGGCGCTGGCTGCTCGACGCCGGAGTGCCCGAACTGACCGACGCCCACCTGCGCGCGGCCGACGACCTCATCGGCCGCTGGACTGGTCAGGGTCCGCTGCGCCTGCCCGGTGCGGTCGACCTCGCCCGCACCCGGGGGAGGCTGCATGTCTCCTGACAACCCCCACCGTCCTGAAGACATGGCGCCATATCGGGGCTACCAGCCCGCTCAAAACCTCGATAGCTCTCCATGTGGGGAACACCGGGGCGCGGGCGATGGCTTGTATCGGGGCGAGATCGCGTCGGTGCTGGTGACCGAAGAACAGATCCAGCGGCGCATCGCCGAGATCGCGCAGCAGGTCGCCGCTGATTTCCAGGCTGAGCATGGCGACGGTGACCTGCTCCTGGTCGGCGTACTCAAGGGCGCGGTGATGTTCATGACCGACTTTGCCCGCGCGTTGCCCATCCCGGTGCAACTGGAGTTCATGGCGGTGTCGTCGTATGGGTCGGCGACCTCGTCGTCGGGTGTGGTGCGCATCCTGAAAGATCTCGACCGCGACATCACCGGTCGTCATGTGCTGGTCGTAGAGGACATCATCGACTCGGGGTTGACGCTGTCCTGGTTGCTGCGCAACCTGCTGACCCGCCGCCCAGCGACGCTTGAGGTGTGCACGCTGTTACGCAAGCCGGACGCGGTCCAGATCGACGTGCCGGTGCGCTATGTCGGTTTCGACATCCCTCAGGAATTCGTCGTCGGCTACGGCCTGGATTACGGCGAGCGCTATCGTGATCTGCCGTACATCGGCACCTTGGCACCTGAGGTCTACGCCGATTAGCGGTTACGCGAGTATCCGTCGGTCGTGTATGCCGGAACGTTGGTGCTCCTGGGCCGACAGGGGCACCAGGCGCCACTAGAGTGGGGTCACCGATCAGGGGGAGGTATACGCCGCTGGCGCAGCGTCAACTCGGGCTCATCCACCAACCGACATCCGGGCCTGCCGGGTAGGGTGGGGGGAACGGGAGTGCTCTGCTGTCGTTAGTGGCGGTCTGCCAGCACCGTCTGGCAGCCCAGCGCACTTAGCACAGTCAGCTCAGGAGGGTCGAGGCCACCGAGGGCCGCAGCCGGATGGATCGCAAGAAAATACTCCGCAACCCGCTGCTGTGGGTGATAGCCGGGTTGCTCCTTTACTACGCCTTCGGTTTCCTGCTCGACGACACCCGGGGGTATAGCCAGATCACCACCTCGCAGGCGTTGACGCAGCTTGCTGATCACAACGTCAAGCAGGCGACGTTGGAGGACAAGGAGCAGCGACTACGGCTGACCCTGGATCACCCTGTTGCGGGCATCCAGGGCACCAAGGTGATGACCCAGTACCCCGAGCAGAGCACTGACCAGATCACCCAGGCACTGCGCGATGCCCAGACGCCCAACGGCTGGGACACCAAGGTCACCCAGCAGTCCCTGCTCTTCCAGATCCTGATCTATCTCATCCCGCTGGGTTTGTTGCTGCTCCTGCTGCTGTGGATGATGAACAACGTCCAGGGTGGCGGTAACCGGGTGCTCAACTTCGGCAAGTCCAAGGCCAAACAGCTGAGCAAGGACATGCCGAAGACCACCTTCGCCGACGTGGCGGGCGCCGACGAGGCCGTCGAGGAACTGGAGGAGATCAAAGACTTCCTCGCCAACCCGGCCCGTTACCAAGCGCTCGGCGCCAAGATTCCCAAAGGGGTGTTGCTCTACGGCCCGCCGGGCACCGGCAAGACCCTGCTGGCCCGCGCGGTGGCCGGTGAGGCCGGGGTGCCGTTCTACTCGATCTCCGGATCCGACTTCGTGGAGATGTTCGTCGGTGTCGGCGCCAGCCGGGTTCGGGATCTGTTCGAACAGGCCAAGCAGAACGCCCCGTGCATCATCTTCGTCGACGAGATCGACGCGGTGGGCCGCCAGCGCGGTGCCGGCTTGGGTGGCGGGCACGATGAGCGCGAGCAGACCCTCAACCAGCTGCTCGTCGAGATGGACGGTTTCGACGCGCGCGGGGGGATCATCCTCATCGCCGCGACCAACCGGCCGGACATCCTGGACCCGGCGTTGCTGCGACCCGGCCGCTTCGACCGGCAGATCCCGGTGTCGGCACCGGACATCCGCGGCCGTCGCGCCATCCTTGAGGTGCATTCCAAGGGCAAGCCGCTGGGCAGTGACGTCGACCTGGACGGCCTGGCCAAGCGCACCGTCGGTTTCTCCGGAGCTGACCTGGCCAACGTCATCAATGAATCCGCGCTGCTCACCGCGCGAGAGGGCGGTCAGCTGATCAACGGTGCGGCGCTGGAAGAGGCGGTCGACCGGGTGATCGGTGGCCCGCGCCGCAAGAACCGGATCATCTCCGAGCAGGAGAAGAAGATCACCGCCTATCACGAGGGCGGCCACGCGTTGGCAGCGTGGGCGATGCCGGACATCGACCCGGTTTACAAGCTGACGATCCTGCCCCGCGGGCGTACCGGCGGCCACGCGCTGGTGGTGCCCGAGGATGACAAGCAGATGATGACCAGGTCGGAGATGATCGCCCGGCTGGTCTTTGCGCTGGGCGGGCGCTCGGCCGAAGAGCTCGTGTTCCACGAGCCGACTACTGGCGCGTCCTCGGACATCGAGCAGGCCACCAAGATCGCCCGCGCGATGGTCACCGAATACGGTATGAGCGCGCGACTGGGTGCGGTGAAGTACGGCCAGGAGCAGGGCGACCCGTTTCTCGGCCGCTCTGCGGGCCGCCAGCCGGACTACTCCCTGGAGGTCGCGCACGAGATCGACGAGGAGGTGCGGGCGCTCATCGAGGCGGCGCACACCGAGGCGTGGGAGATCCTCAACACCTACCGGGACATCCTCGACGAGCTGGTCGTGGAGCTGCTGGAAAGGGAGACGCTGCACCGCAAGGATCTCGAACGTGTGTTCAGCGGGGTCGAGAAGCGGCCGCGGATCACCGCGTTCAACGACTTTGGTGGGCGCACCCCGTCGGACAAACCGCCGATCAAGACAGCCGGAGAGCTGGCCAAGGAGCGCGGCGAGCCGTGGCCACCGGGACAACCGAGGCGGGAGCCGACGCCGGTGGGTGTGGCGCCGGGTGGCGATGACCTTCCTGGCGGCCCTCCGCATGGGCCCCCCGGTCATCCCGGACCCAACGGTGCTGGGCCACACCCTGGCTACCCCACGGGGATGGTCAACGGTGGAACGGCCGCCCACCCGGGACAGCCCGGAACGCCGTACGGCCCGTCGTCCTACCCGCGTGGTAACTCCGGGCCGCCGAACTACGGTGCGCCACCGGGCTGGCGCCCGGCGACTGAGCCGCCCGCCCCGTCCTGGCGCCCCGGACCTGCTGGCACCCGGCCACAGGACAATCCCTCCGACGATCAACCATCTGCCGGCTGAGCCGGCCGATGGGCAACCCGGGCGTGGGACTTCCACCGCACGGAGATCCGCCGTGACCAGCACCGTCAATTCCGATCCGGGCATCGCGCCGACCCGGGTTTTCGACCGGGTGCGGGCCGAGGCGGCGGTGCGCGAGTTGCTGATCGCCTGCGGGGAGGACCCGGACCGGGAAGGCTTACGCGAGACTCCGGCCCGGGTCGCGCGGGCTTACCAGGAGATGTTCGCCGGCCTGTTCCTCGACCCGGACACGGTGCTGGAGCGCACCTTCGACGAGGGCCACGACGAGCTGGTGCTGGTACGGGACATCCCGATGTACAGCCAGTGCGAGCACCACCTGGTGCCGTTTCACGGCATGGCGCACGTCGGTTACATCCCCAACGCGGCAGGCCGGGTATGTGGGTTGTCGAAGCTGGCCCGGCTGGTCGACCTGTATGCCCGGCGCCCGCAGGTGCAGGAACGGCTCACCTCGCAGATCGCTGATGCGCTGATGCGCCGGCTGCAGCCGCGGGGGGCGATCGTGGTGATCGAAGCCGAGCACCTGTGCATGGCCATGCGCGGCATCCGCAAACCTGGATCGACCACCACCACCTCGGCGGTCCGGGGACTGTTCAAAACCAGCGCCTCCTCCCGCAGCGAGGTGCTGGAGCTGATGATGCGGAGGTGACCGGTGCACCCCGCCATCCCCGATCCCGGCCGGTGCGTGGTGATCGGCATCATCAACGTCACGCCCGACTCGTTCAGCGACGGTGGGCGGTACCTGGACCGCGACGATGCGATAGCGCACGGCCTGGCGCTCCGCGCGCAGGGCGCTGACCTGGTCGATGTCGGCGGCGAGTCCACCCGCCCAGGAGCCGCCCGCGTCGATGCGGCCACCGAGATCGCCCGGGTGGTGCCGGTCCTGCGCGAGCTGACCGCCAGTGGCGTGCCGTGCAGCGTGGACACCACCCGCGCCGCGGTGGCTGAGGCGGCCCTGGAAGCCGGGGCGATCATCGTCAACGACGTCTCCGGCGGCCTGGCCGATCCGGCCATGGCGTCGACGATAGCCCGCTGCCGGGTCCCGTGGATTCTCATGCACTGGCGCGGGCACAGCGACATGATGGACCAGTTGGCGCACTATTCCGACGTCGTCGCCGAGGTGCGCGACGAGCTGGTGGCCCGGGTAGACGCCGCGGTGCTCGCCGGGGTCGATCCCGATGCCCTGGTGCTCGATCCCGGGCTCGGCTTTGCCAAAACTGCCGAGCACAACTGGTTCCTGCTCAGCCACCTGGACGTGCTGACCGACCTGGGATTCCCGGTGCTGGTCGGCGCGTCCCGCAAGCGGTTCCTCGGTTCCTTGCTGGCCGGTGCCGGCGGACAGGATCGCCGCTGCGACGGCCGGGATGTCGCCACCGCCGCGGTGTCCGCGCTGGCTGCCGCGGCAGGTGTCTGGGGAGTCCGGGTGCACGATGTGGCCGGTTCGCGCGACGCCATCGCCGTCGCCACTGCCTGGCAGGCCGGCGCCGCCAGGCCTGCTCGTCAAGGCCTTCAGCGCAGCGACGAGGCCGACTGGTGAGCGCGGGTGGGGATCGGATCACCCTCACCGGTCTGCGGGTGCTTGGCCGGCACGGGGTGCACGACTACGAGCGGCGCAGCGGGCAGGAATTCGTCGTTGACGCAACGGTGTGGCTGGACCTGGGTGCCGCCGCGGCGACCGATGAGCTCTCCGCGACCCTGGACTACTCCGCGCTGGCGCAGCGCGCTGCGACGATCGTCGGCGGAGACCCGTGCAACCTGATCGAGACCGTCGCCGCGCGGATCGCCGAGGACGTGCTGACCGACCAGCGCGTGCACGCCGTGGAGATCACCGTGCACAAACCGCATGCCCCGCTGCCCCACCCGTTCGGCAACGTCTCGGTCACCTTGGTCCGGGAGCGCCCATGACCGCAGTCTGGATGCAGAACGCGGTTTCCGGGACCCTTGCGCCCGCAGTCTGCATCCAGACTGCGGGCAGCGGAGGTCTGGGGTGAGCAAGGCGGTGTTGTCGATCGGATCCAACGTGGGGGACCGGTTGGGGCATCTGCGAGGGTGCGTCGCCCAGTTAGGAGAGGCCGTCCACGCCGTGTCGGCGGTGTACGCCACGCAGCCGTGGGGAGGGGTGCCGCAGGATGAGTTCCTCAACGCTGTCCTGCTGGTCGATGACCCGGACGCGGGCGCGCAGGACTGGCTGCGCCGTGGCCAGTCCTGCGAGGCTGCCGCACAGCGCACCCGCACGCTCCGGTGGGGCCCACGCACCCTGGACGTCGACGTGATCGACGTGGACCAGACCCACCGGGATGACCCGCAGTTGATGCTGCCGCATCCCCGGGCTCACCAGCGCGCCTTCGTGCTGGTGCCCTGGCTGGAGGTAGCCCCCGATGCGGTGCTGGTCGGCCACGGCCCGGTGGCCGACCTGGTGGCCGCACTGCCTGCCGAGCAACGGCGGGGTGTGCAGCGCCGGGACGACCTGACGTTGCGAGACTCAAGGCTCAGGTCACCGTGACGTTCACCAGAGCGCGGGATCTGATCGCGGCTGCTGTCGTCGCCGGGGTGCTGGTGAACCTGGTGCTGCAGCTGTCCTACGGTGCCGTCCCGACGTTGCCACAGCCGGCCGGAACCTCATTGCTCATCTTCGCGATCGCCGAAGGGCTCCTGGGCAACGCGCTGCGGGCACGGATCCGGCAACGACCGGGCAGCCGGCCGGTGCAGGCGCTTGCCGCGGCCAAGGCTGTCGTGCTGGCCAAGGCCTCCTCGCTGGCTGGCGCCATTACCGGCGGCGCCTGGCTGGGCGTGCTCGCCTACGTGCTGCCATTGCGCTCTCAACTGGCCTCAGCGGCGTCAGACACCATCACCGCATCAATTGGCGCGGTGTGCGCGGCTGCGCTGGTCGCAGCCGCGCTGTGGCTAGAGCATTGCTGCCGCACCCCAGACGATCCCGACGAGCCACCGCAATCATGACGTCCCGCGGAGCACCATGTGCCGCATCCGCACCATTTCACGGAACAGGCGCTAGAGGTTACGCAGCGGTGAGGGCTTAGGCTGCCGGGCCGTGACATCTCACCGGCCAGCACTTCCGGCGGTGCTCGGGCTCATCGCGCTGGCCGTTCCGGTACTCGTCGCGCTCGGCCTGATCAGCTTCACCATCGGTGGGGCTGCTGAGCTGGCCGGTCTCACCGCGGCGGTTTTTCCCGTGCTGCCGGTGGTGACCGCGTTCCTGTGGGTGGACCGCTGGGAACCCGAGCCGCCGCAGCTGCTGCTGGCGGCGTTCCTGTGGGGCGCGGGAATCTCGGTGCTCGGCGCGTCGCTGGTCAACGACATCGCCACCACCGGAGGTGGTGATCAGGTCGCGGCCGTGATCTCCGCGCCATTCGTCGAGGAGGCACTCAAGGGTGCGTTCCTGGTGGGCTTGCTGTGCCTGCGGCGCCGGGAGCTCGATGGGATGGTGGATGGGGTGGTCTATGCGGGTCTGGTCGCCGCAGGCTTCGCGTTCATCGAAAACATCCTGTACTTCGGGCGCGCCTTCGCCATCGACGGCGGCAATATCGCCACCGTCTTCGTGATCCGCGGCGTTCTCTCACCGTTCGCGCATCCGGTGTTCACCGCGGTGACTGGGATCGCGGTGGGGCTGGTAGCCCGCCGGCGCAACCTGGCCGGCGGGGTGCTGGTGCACCGCGTCAGCTACGTTGTCGCCGGCTACCTCGGGGCGGTCGGGCTGCACGCATTGTGGAATGCCTCTGCCGGGCTGGGCTACCTGCCGGCCGTCTATGGCGTGATCATGGTGCCCCTGTTCGGTGGGCTGATCGCGCTGGTGATGCGGCAACGGCGCCGGGAACAGCGGATGGTCTCCGCCGCGCTACCCGGGTTCGCCAGCGCCGGTTGGATCGCGCCCACCGAGGTCCCCCTGCTGGCCAGCCAGTCCGGCCGCCGGGGGTGGCGCGATGAGGTCCGGCGGCGTTCCGGAGACGGTGCCGCCGGGGCGGTGCATGACTACCAGAATGCGGTCACCGAGCTGGCGTTCCTGTCCGACCGCGTAGAGCGGGGCACCGCCAGTCCAGATACCCGGCGGTGGCATCACGAGGCGCTGGCCGAACTCAAGTCCGCCCGGGACCGGGCTACCGCCCCTGGGGCTCCCGGGGGCCAGCAGCCCCCCTCGGCTTCACAGGCTCCGCGAATCTTCCGGGGTGAAGCTGCTCACCCAAAGGAGCGCTCACCCTAAAGGTGGAGTTAACCTGCGGCAGTCCGGTACTCACGGCCAGCGTGGGACTGGAACGTTGGGAGGACGGCAATGGCGACGAGGCCACGGTCGGGTACGGCAGCGCTGCCAAGCGTGGCCGATCGGCCGGCCCGGCTAGCCGTCGGCGTGGTGTCCGCCGGACGGGTGGGATCGGCGCTGGGCGCCGCACTTGCCGGTGCCGGGCACGTGGTGGTCGGGGTCAGCGCGGTGTCCCGAGCATCGCTGCGCCGCGCCGAGGAGCTGCTACCCGACGCGCCGGTGCTGGCACCCGACGACGTGGTGCGCCGCAGCGACCTGGTGCTGCTCGCGGTCCCCGATGATGTGCTGGCGAGCCTGATCGCCGGGCTCGCTGCCACCGGAACGTTCCGCGCCGGTCAGATCGTGGCGCACACCAGCGGTGCTCGCGGGGTGGACGTGTTGGCGCCAGCGACGGACTGCGGGGTATTGCCGCTGGCCCTGCATCCCGCGATGACCTTCACCGGCCGCGCGGAGGATGTGGCGCGGCTGGGTGGGGCTTGTGTCGGCGTCACGGTGGCCGACGAGACCGGCTGGAACGTCGGGGAAGCGCTGGTGCTGGAGATGGGCGCCGAGCCGGTGCGCGTGCCGCCTGAGGCTCGGCCGCTGTACCACGCGGCACTCGCGCATGGCGCCAACCATCTGGCCACCCTGGTGCGTGACGCGGTGGACACCTTGGAGCAGGCCGGTGTCGTGCCCGCCGAACGGCTGCTGGGGCCGCTGTTGGAGGCGGCGCTGGACAACACATTGCGCCACGGCGATCGTGCCCTGACCGGGCCGGTGGCCCGTGGTGATCTCGACACGGTTCGGCTGCACCTGCAGGTGCTGGCCGAGTCCGCGCCCCAGCTGCTCGATCCCTACCGCACCCAAGCAAGCCGGACCGCCGACCGGGCCGAGGCAGCCGGGTTGCTGGCGCCCGCAGCCGCCACCCAGATCCGGGAGACCCTGCAGGGGTCACGGTGACTGCTGTGCAGGCTACGTCACGTGGCGAATTGGCCGTCTACGACGACCCGGCCGCACTGTCGGCGGTCACCCGCGAAGTGCGCCGGGCTGGCCGCCGGGTGGTGCTGGTCCCGACGATGGGCGCGTTGCACGCGGGCCACCGTTCCTTGATCCGAGCCGCCCACTCCTGTTCCGATGCCCCGGACGCCACGGTCGTCTTGTCGATCTTCGTCAATCCCCTGCAGTTCAATTCGCCCACAGACCTGGACCGCTATCCCCGCCAGTTCGAGGCAGATCTCGCCGTGTGCCAGCAGGAGGGCGTGGAGATGGTGTTCGCGCCTTCCGTCGAAGCGATGTACCCGCCCGGGTCCGACACCACCGTCGCGCCGGGTGCGCTGGGCGCCGAGCTGGAAGGCGCCAGCCGGCCCGGTCACTTCGTCGGTGTCCTGACCGTGGTGGCCAAGCTGTTCGGGATCGTTGGCCCCGACCGCGCACTGTTCGGTGAGAAGGACTACCAGCAGCTCGTGCTTATCCAGCGGATGGTCGCTGACCTGCGAATGGATGTGAAGGTAATCGGGCTGCCCACCGTACGCGACCCGGACGGGCTGGCGGTGTCGTCGCGCAATGTCCATCTCGACCGTGCGGCTCGGGCCGCGGCGGCGACGCTGCCCGCAGCCCTGGCGGCCGGGGCACGGCAAGCGCCGCGTGGTGGCGAAGCGGTGCTCGCTGCCGCCCACGAGGTGCTGTCTGCCCAGCCTGCGGTGCTGCTGGACTACCTGGCCCTGCGCGATCCCCAGCTCGGTCCCGCCCCGTCGCGGGGACCGGCCCGCCTGCTGGTAGCCGCCATCGTCGGGTCCACCCGCCTGATCGACAACATGTCCTTGCACCTCGGAGGCCTGTGATGCTCAGGACGATGCTGAAGTCCAAGATCCATCGGGCTACCGTGACGCAGTCGGACCTGCATTACGTAGGCTCGGTGACGGTAGACGAAGACCTCATGGACGCCGCCGACCTGCTGGCTGGTGAGCGCGTCGCGATCGTGGACGTCACCAACGGGGCCCGGTTGGAGACCTACGTCATCCCCGGTGCCCGATCCAGCGGAGTGATCGGGATCAATGGTGCCGCCGCGCATCTGGTGGCGCCCGGCGATCTGGTGATCTTGCTGGCTTACGGCACGATGGACGACGCCGAGTCCCGGCACTACCGCCCCCGGGTGGTGTTCGTCGACGCCGACAACCGGATCGTGCACCAGGGCAGTGAGCTTGACACGGCCGGCGGCAGTGACGCGGCGGTGGGGGCACCCGAGTGCTGCTTACCGTAGACATCGGCAACACCAACATCGTTCTCGGGCTGTTTGACGGCGCCCGGGAAGGCGCCGGCAACGACGCCGCGTTGTTCCGCGATTGGCGGATGCGTACCGACGCCCGGATGACCGCCGATGAGATGGCGTTGACCTTCCGCGGCCTGTTGGCGGAATACGCGAACAAGCTCACCGGTATTGCGGCACTGTCCACCGTCCCCGCGGTGCTGCGCGAGCTACGGGTGATGGTGGACCGGTACTGGCCCCAGCTGCCCCGGGTGATCGTGGAGCCGGGCGTGCGCACCGGAGTGCCGTTGCTCTGTGACAACCCGCGCGAGATAGGCGCAGATCGGATCGTCAACACGCTGGCCGCATACACCCTCTACGGCGGCCCCGCGATCGTGGTCGACTTCGGCACGTCCACCAACTTCGACGTGGTCAGCGCGCGCGGCGAGTTCCTCGGCGGTGCGCTGGCGCCGGGCATCGAAATCTCCATTGATGCGCTGGCCACCAGAGCCGCCCAGCTGGTGAAGGTGCAGCTCGTGCGACCCCGGTCGGTGATCGGCAAGAACACCGTGGAAGCCCTGCAGTCCGGTCTGCTGTACGGCTTCGCCGGCCAGGTGGACGGGCTGGTGCGTCGGATCGCCACGGAGCTGGCTCCAGGAGCCGAGCGCGATGTTGCGGTGATCGCCACGGGTGGGCTGGCTCCCTTGCTGATCGCCGAGTCGCACACCATCACCCACCACGCCCCCCACCTGACACTGCGGGGCCTGCGCATGGTCTTCGCCCGCAACATCACCTAGCTCTCCCCACCCCCTGGCGTGTCGCGCCCTCGTGCCGGCCGTGTCGTGCCCTCCTGCACCCCGTGTCGCGCCCTCATGGCGCGCGTGTCGCTGCCAAGTGCCCACGCGTGGGAAACGTCAGCCGCGCCGGGTCACTCGGACCACCTGAGTACGCATGGGAATCTCGAAGCTGCCCTCACGAGTGCTGGGGTGGGTTTGGAGGAACCGGCGAATCGCGGCGAAGCTGGCAGCCCGCTGATCGGGCGGGCTAGTGACGGCCCAGGAGTGGGTCGAGATGGTGTCCAGCAGGGAGTCGATGGTGCGCGGCCAGCTCCAGCCAAACTGGCGCGCCTCGGGGTTGCCGAACGCCGGGTGCGAGGGCAGCTCCGCGGATCCACGTCCGACAACGCCGGACGACTGTGGCATCTGCGCAGCCGACGTCATCTCGGCTACCCAGCCCACCGATTCGTCCACGTCATTGCCCATCGCTGCCAACACGCCGCCAGGGCGCAGCACCCGGGCGATCTCCTCGAGAGCCCGGTCAGCGTCGAACCAGTGAAACGCCTGCCCAACCACAACGGCGTCTACTGCCTCGTCCTCAGCCGGGATCTGCTCCGCTGCCCCGGAACGGACCTCCACCGCAGGCAGCAGGCGGGACAGCTGCGCGCGCATGTCATCGTCGGGTTCGACAGCTAACACTGCCGCTGCGGGCACCCCGCGCCGCAGCACCGCCTCAGTGAGCTTGCCCGTCCCGGCCGCGAGATCGAGTATCCGTGCATTGACCGGCAATGAGCCCAGTGCCCACATCACCGCCTGATCCGGGTAACCTGGCCGGTGCTGCGCGTACCTGACGGCCACGGATCCGAACGAACGGGCTCGCCGTGCGTGCAGCTCATCCACGGATCGACGGTACCGGCCCGGAAGGTCGATTCAGCGGATCACTAGGTTGTCCATCGTGACCACCCAGCTATCTCCTGCCGACGACGACCTACCCGACCAGATCCGGGTGCGCCGGCACAAGCGGGAGCGGATGCTGGCCTCCGGAATGGACCCCTACCCCGTCGAGGTGCCCCGCACCCGCACGTTGAAAGACATCCGCGAGTCCTACGCCGGGCTGCCGGCAGACGCGGTCACCGGGGACCAGGTTGCTGTGACGGGCCGAGTTATTTTCCTGCGCAATACCGGCAAGCTATGTTTTGCCCGGCTGCGCGAAGGTGATGGGACCGAACTGCAGGCCATGGTCGGCCTGGCCGATGTGGGTGCCGAAAGACTCGCGGCATGGAAAGCCGATGTCGATCTCGGGGACCTGGTGTCTGTGACCGGAGAGGTGGTTGCCTCTCGTCGTGGGGAGCTGTCCATACAAGTTCGAGAATGGCGGATGGCGGCGAAGGCGTTACGCCCTCTGCCCGTCGCGCACAAGGAACTTGCCGAGGAAACGCGAGTCCGTCAACGTTATCTTGATCTAATCGTCAACGATGCGGCCCGGCGCACTGCCCGGATGCGCGCCGCTGCGGTCCGATCAATCCGAGAGATGCTGCATTCTCTCGACTTCATCGAGGTTGAGACACCGATGCTGCAGACCGTGCATGGTGGTGCGGCGGCGCGGCCGTTTGTTACTCACTCCAACGCACTTGACACCGACCTGTACTTACGCATCGCGCCAGAGCTCTACTTGAAGCGTTGCGTGGTTGGTGGGATCGAGCGGGTCTTTGAGCTCAACCGAAACTTTCGCAACGAGGGTGTGGACTCCACGCACTCACCAGAGTTCACCATGCTCGAGGTGTACCAGGCTTACACCGACTATCAGGGGATGGCGGAGCTTACCCGCCGGCTGTATCAGACTGTGGCGCGCGATCTGTTCGGATCGACAACGGTGCGACTGGCCGATGGCAGTGAGTACGACATCGGCGGTGAATGGGCGCAGATCAGCCTGTTCGACGCGGTATCGAAGTCGCTTGGTGAACAGATCACTCCAGCGACCCCTCATGACGAGTTACTCAACCATGTACGACAAGTGGGTCTTGCCGTACATCCCGACTGGCTACCCGGAAAGCTGGTAGAGGAGTTGTTCGAGTACCTCGTGGTGCCCGATCTGTACGCTCCGACCTTCGTGAAGGACTTTCCGGTGGACACCTCCCCTCTGACCCGGCAGCATCGCAGTGTTGCCGGTGTTGTTGAGAAATGGGATCTTTACATCCGATCCGTCGAGTCAGCCACTGCCTACTCGGAGCTTGTCGATCCGGTAGTGCAACGGGAACGTTTCGAGGCACAAGTTGCGCTCACTGCTGCAGGTGATGACGAGGCGATGCCGCTGGACGAGGACTTCCTGACTGCGATGGAGTATGGAATGCCGCCGAGTGGCGGCATGGGAATGGGGATCGATCGGCTCCTCATGGCACTCACCGGTTTGGGTATCCGTGAGACCATCCTGTTTCCGCTGGTACGGCCACAATGAGCGAGTTGATTTAGCATTTCCTACAGAAATGGGCTAACCTGCTCGTTGTCATTGTGGAGTCGTCGTGCGATGGCTCCCTCCACCACGTCCCTGAGGGAGGACGACGCGCATGGCGCAGAAGGTCACCGTTACCTTGGTCGATGACCTCGACGGAGGCACTGCCGAAGAGACCGTTGAGTTTGGTATCGACGGGGTGGCTTACGAGATTGATCTGTCGGCGGCTAACGCGGGGAAGCTGCGCGACTCGCTTGCTGACTATGTCAGCAACGCTCGGAAGGCAGGCGGCCGCCGGAAGGCCGCAGGCCCGGTGCGCCGTGCCAGTAGCGGTGGTCGGGCATCGGTAGACCGTGAACAGAACGCGGCGATCCGTGAGTGGGCCAGGAAGAACGGCTTCAACGTCTCAGACCGTGGCCGTATCCCAGCCGAGGTATTGGACGCTTACCATAAGGGAAACTAAGGTCATAACGCCGGTGCCGTCTAGGAGGGACGGCACCGGTGCGTTGCGGATGAATCAGTCATTATTATTGGTCGGCGCGGTCGCCAATGAGCACGTCAGCCATCGGCGCTCAGGACCGTTTTAAGGATCCGTACACCATAGGCGAAAGTGATTGCACCAGCTGGTTAGCCTGCGGCTAACACCAATACCCAACCAGATCACTTCGGAGACGAGCGCGGCCGAACTGCAAGATCTTGCCGTCGCCACTATCCGGCGAACTGCAACCGCCACGTTCTGGCGACATTCCGACGTCACGGGCCATCGCTGGCAGACCGAGGTTCACGTCATGGAACGGTGTCCGTGGGCCGCTTCACTTGCGGCTGCCCGGGGGAACCCGTATCAAGAGGGCGCCACGGTCGACTCGCATTCGCATAGCGCAAACCTCGCCGACCGGATCGCCATCGAGTTGCGCCTGCTGGTGATCCTCCGAGTTGATGATGACGGTTCGCCCTTGCCAGGGTTGCACGATTCGGTGGCCATGGCGGCGGCTGATCACCCGGGCAGCCACCGCTAGCCAGCCACGGATGCTCTTAGGCCGATGGATTCGACATCGAGCAGCTCGTCATCGACCCGAGCGGCGGGCAGCAATACCAGCCCGCCAAGAAGCCGCCCGCAGTTGCCTACCACTATCGTGCGGACGGGACGGCAGGGCTCCGTCCGGCCATCCACGGTAAGGGTGATACCTGCTCTGGGGGGCAAGCAGTGCACGAAATCCGGAGGCGAAATACGCCGCGGACCCAGCCGGGACTTTAAGTCGTGCGGGGCGCCAGCCATAACTGCTGCGTCGAAGCCCACCCCTGCCATGACCAGGAATACGTGTTCCTCATCGCGATTGTCGATCAGTACCCGGCCCACGTCGATCGCGCGGTTGTCGCCGCACAATGCGATCCGGGTAGCTCTGGTTAGATCGCCGATCGCCATTCTCATGTTTCGGGCAAGCAGATTACCGGTGCCGGTGGGTAGCAAACCCATGGCAATGCCTGATCCAGCGAGGACTTCCGCAACGTGGCGAACTGTGCCGTCTCCTCCGCAGACGACTACTACATTGGCACCAGCGGACCGGGCTGTTCGGGCTTGGCCGCACCCCGGATCCTCAACGGTGGTCTCAAGCCATAACGGTGGTGCCCACTCCAGCTGTGCGCATATCTGGCTAATGCGAGCACGTAACGCCGCAGTATCGTTGAGGTTGCTCGGATTGACCACCACTGCCGGCAAGGCGCGGCCGGAAGTAAGGTGACTCGCCGCCTTGCCCGCAGAAGTGACGATAAGGGCTGTGCAGTCTTTACGCTTGCTCAAGCGTGCCGAAAATACGCACCCGCTCAGCGGCGCTGATCCGCGGACAACTGGCGCAGGGACGCTCGACGCCGGGTAGGGCGTAGAGGAAGCAGCATGAACCGCGCCGACGCGTCCAGTGCGTGCGCCCCCGATCGTCAGTGACTTCGCAGATTGTCGATACTGAGGTCAAGGGTTTATCGCCGGAACCGAGCACCAAAGCTGCATCCGCCGCCCCCGCCCGCGGTGATCCCGATGCGCGCCCCGCCAGCAGTAGCCCGCTATCGAGTACATCGGTCACGGTCGCCCATTTCGTGCGTCGCCCGAAACGCACCTGCGGGCCAAAGATGGCGAGAAAGCGGCTGGCGTGTGCGATTACTTGATCACGCAATACCCGGGCTAACGCCGTCACGTCGGGTACCGGTACGGCGTCGGGGTGCCCGGCGTCGGGATCGCCCGGCAGGCACCAGAACCGTCCCGGGCGCAGTGCCACCTCCCGCAGCGTCGCTGAATCGAGCCGGAAGCGCAGTCGTCGCGGCGCCAGCTCGGGAACCCGCCGCGCGGAGTGAAACAGCAGCGCGCCGAGATAGGCAGGAACGATCAGATACCACTGCAGGACATAGCCGCCGGTGGTCTTTTCCGGTACCGCAGTTTGAGCCGGCATGGCGTGCTGTTCGGCCAGCCAGCGCGCCGCCTTCGCCCGCCATCGCGCGAAGAAGGCGGGATCGGACAACGCCTCTTCGCACTCGATCCAGTCCGTGCGGCGAGGATCCGGTACCTGGGACAGCATCGAGTCATCATCAGGGTTGCCAGCATCAACAACACGGAAAGACAGCAGGTCGACGGCACGATCCACGGCCGCCACTGATTCCGTGAGTGGATGCGGGCGGGGGGGATTGTCTGCTGCCGCCGACTCTCGGTTGCCCACCGCCGAGTGCAGCACGCTCACTCCTCCCACACCAGCAGCTACTCAGGGTTGCCTTACCTAATGTGGAGCAACCTAGCAGCTTGAATACCCCCGAGCACAAGGGGGTACGCCGGGACCACCCGACAGAGTTCAGTTTCACCCAGAGCGGACACTTCTGCCCATCAGGAATCCTGACCAGCCCCGAGTGCGTTGCAACGAAGAGTTGGGGGCGCAGTTCAGCAGCGAGCGAGGCCGTCTGCCAGCTACAGTGACGGCACGGACTGTGTGACCCAGTACCGATCGCGTGGGTAGCGCGGTAGTCAGGAGTGCGCAATGTTTGAACGATTCACCGACCGCGCGCGGCGGGTGGTTGTGCTGGCCCAAGAAGAGGCCAGGATGCTCAACCACAACTACATCGGCACGGAGCACATCCTGCTGGGTCTGATCCACGAGGGTGAGGGTGTCGCGGCCAAGGCCCTCGAATCGCTAGGGATCGCCCTGGAGGGGGTGCGCCAGCAGGTCGAGGAGATCATCGGCCAGGGCCAGCAGGCTCCATCGGGGCACATCCCGTTCACCCCGCGAGCCAAGAAGGTGTTGGAGCTGTCGCTGCGAGAGGCGCTGCAGCTCGGGCACAACTACATCGGCACCGAGCACATCCTGCTTGGTCTCATCCGCGAAGGTGAGGGCGTGGCTGCTCAGGTCCTCGTCAAGCTGGGCGCCGATCTCAACCGGGTACGACAGCAGGTGCTGCAGCTGCTGTCGGGCTACCAGGGCAAGGAGCCCGCGGAGTCCGGCTCCGGACGTGGCGAGGGCACCCCGTCGTCGTCGCTGGTGCTCGACCAGTTCGGCCGCAACCTCACCGCCAGCGCCCGCGAAGGCAAGCTGGACCCGGTGATTGGGCGCGGCAAGGAAATCGAGCGGGTCATGCAGGTGCTGTCTCGCCGGACCAAGAACAACCCGGTGCTCATCGGCGAGGCCGGCGTCGGCAAGACCGCCGTCGTCGAGGGCCTGGCACAGAACATCGTCAAGGGCGAGGTGCCCGAGACGCTCAAGGACAAGCAGCTCTACACCCTTGATCTGGGCTCGTTGGTGGCCGGTTCGCGGTACCGCGGTGACTTCGAGGAGCGCCTGAAGAAGGTGCTCAAGGAGATCCGCACCCGCGGCGACATCATCTTGTTCATCGACGAGATGCACACCCTGGTCGGGGCCGGTGCTGCGGAAGGCGCGATCGATGCCGCGTCGATCCTCAAGCCGATGCTGGCCCGCGGCGAGCTGCAGACCATCGGTGCGACCACGTTGGACGAGTACCGCAAGTACGTCGAGAAGGACCCTGCGCTGGAACGCCGCTTCCAGCCGATCCAGGTCCAAGAGCCGACCATCGACCACACCATCGAGATCCTCAAGGGTCTGCGGGACCGGTACGAGGCGCACCACCGGGTGTCCATCACCGACAGCGCGCTGGTGTCGGCGGCCACGCTGGCGGACCGCTACATCAACGACCGGTTCCTGCCGGACAAGGCGATCGACCTGATCGACGAGGCTGGTGCCCGGATGCGCATCCGCCGGATGACCGCTCCGCCGGATCTGCGCGACTTCGACGAGAAGATCGCCGCGGTGCGCCGGGACAAGGAATCGGCCATCGACGCCCAGGACTTCGAGCGCGCGGCGAAGCTGCGTGACTCGGAGAAGCAGCTGCTGATCAAGAAATCCGAGCGCGAGAAGCAGTGGAAGGCTGGCGACCTCGACGTGGTCGCCGAGGTCGACGACGAGCAGATCGCTGAGGTGCTGGCAAACTGGACCGGCATCCCGGTGTTCAAGCTGACCGAGGCGGAGACCACCCGGTTGCTGCGCATGGAAGAGGAGCTGCACAAGCGGATCATCGGCCAGCACCAGGCGGTCAACGCGGTGTCCAAGGCGATCCGCCGGACCCGGGCCGGTCTGAAGGACCCCCGGCGGCCGTCCGGCTCGTTCATCTTCGCCGGCCCGTCCGGCGTGGGGAAGACCGAGCTGTCCAAGGCGCTGGCGGAGTTCCTGTTCGGCGACGACGACGCGCTCATCCAGATCGACATGGGTGAGTTCCACGACCGCTACACCGCATCCCGGCTCTTCGGTGCCCCTCCCGGCTACGTGGGGTACGAGGAGGGTGGCCAGCTCACGGAGAAGGTGCGCCGCAAGCCGTTCTCGGTGGTGCTCTTCGACGAGATCGAGAAGGCGCACCAGGAGGTGTACAACACGCTGCTGCAGGTGCTGGAGGATGGTCGCCTGACCGACGGCCAGGGACGCACGGTGGACTTCAAGAACACCGTGATCATCTTCACCACCAACCTCGGTACTTCGGACATCTCCAAAGCGGTGGGCCTGGGCTTCTCGGCGAACAATGACGAGGAGTCGAACTACGAGCGGATGAAGAGCAAGGTCAACGACGAAGTGAAGAAGCACTTCCGTCCCGAGTTCCTGAACCGGATCGATGACACGATCGTCTTCCACCAGCTCACCGAGGAAGAGATCATCACCATGGTGGACCTGATGGTCTCCCGGGTGGAGACTCAGCTGCGCAACAAGGACATGGAGCTGGAACTCACCACCATGGCCAAGAAGTTGCTGGCCAAGCGTGGATTCGATCCCGTGCTGGGCGCTCGGCCGTTGCGCCGGACCATCCAGCGTGAGATCGAGGACCAGCTGTCGGAGAAGATCCTGTTCGGCGAGATCGAACCTGGTCAGATCATCATCGTCGATGCCCAGAACTGGGACGGCGAGGGCCCAGCCGAGGACGCGAAATTCGTCTTCCGCGGCGTAGCCAAGACGTTGCGGGTGCCGGACACGCCTTTGGTCGACCTGGACAGCGCCGCCAGCTCCGACTGATTTCCCGCGAAAGGAGCCCCGATCCGTTTGGACCGGGGCTCCATTTCGCTCGCGTGTCGCGCCCTACCGCCGCGCGTGTCGTGCTCTCGTGGACGCCGTGTCGCGCCTTACCGCCCTGCCCGTCGCGATGATGACGAGCAGGGCACGCGCGAGCAGTGTGGCCAGTGCCGAAGAGTCAGCCTGGCGTGCTGGTTGACGGTTCAGCAGACAGGGCGACTTCAAACTCCAGCAATGACGCGCCGGTGGCTATCGGCTTCGCTCGGCCCTCAGAGTGTGCTTCCATGGCCGGTCCGTTTCGCCATGCTTGAAAATCTTCTTCTGTTTCCCACCGGGAATAGACGAAATACCGATTTTCTCCGGCCACTGGTCGCAGCAGTTCGAAGCTGAGAAACCCAGGGGCAGAAGTCACCGACCCGTGCCGGGCGGCGAACCGGCGTTCCAACTCCGGACCCGCCCCTTCGGGCACCTCAATTGCGTTGATCTTCACGACGGCCATGGCTCCAGCCTAGGCCCCCGCCACGTCATGGAGACATATCGCACTGTGGGGCCGAGCCCGAAAAACACCGATGCGTCGCCACAGCGCAAATCAGGGGGCGATGACAGTGGGCGCTTCGCCGGGTAACGCAAAGCGGCCGTCGTGGGTTTGCTGCACCAGACCGTCGACAAGCAAGGAGCCTAAGCACCGGTCACGCTGCGGCGCATCGTGCCATACCGCGTCCAGCCGGGCTCGAGGCACTGGATCAGCCGCGGCCCGCAGCACGTCGAGCAACAACCCGCGCACCTGGCGATCGGTGCCCGCGTAGCGCTGCCCGGGCCGAGCGGCGACATTCCCGGTAGGCCGCCCGGCACGTACCCAGGCGCACTCGTTGGCCATCGGGCAGTCCCCACAGCGCGGGCGGCGGGCAGTGCACACCACGGCGCCAAGCTCCATCAACGCCGCAGAAAATCGTGCAGCCTGTGCCTGAGGCAGCACACGCGCCACATCAGACAGATCGCGCGAGGTCGACGGCGGTCCGGAGTCGGACAAACCGTGCATGGCCCGGGCGAGCACCCGGCGCACATTGGTGTCGACCACCGGCACCCGGCGCCCGTACCCGAAGGCGGCCACGGCGCGTGCGGTATAGGCCCCGATCCCGGGCAGCGCCAGCAGCACGTCCACTTCGTCAGGGACCACATCTCCGTGCTGCCCGGCGATGGCAGTGGCTGCTTCGTGCAGCCGCAGCGCCCGCCGCGGATAGCCCAGCTTCCCCCACGCGCGTACGGCGGTACCTGGTGTCTCCGCGGCCAGGCTCGACGGCCTGGGCCAGCGAGCCAGCCACTCGGTCCACACGTCAACCACACGGTGCACCGGGGTCTGTTGCAGCATCACCTCGCTGACCAGCACGCCCCACGGCGTGGTGCCCGGAGCACGCCACGGCAGCTCCCGCGCCTCGGCGTCGAACCAGGCAATCAGTTGCGCGGCGTTCATGATTGTCCTGGAGAGACCTCGATGAGATCGCCGGTGTCGATGTCGACCACGAAGCCGCGCACCGTCGTTGTGTTCGTCAGGAAGGGGTTGCGCCGGATCCGTTCCATGCACTGACGAACGTCGGATTCGGCGTCGGCGAACGTCTCTACCGCCCAAGTGGGACGTAGCCCGGTGGCTTCCTCCAATTCGGACCAGAAGTCCGTATCGGTGAACGTCGCCATGCCACATTTGGTGTGGTGCAACAACATCACCTCAGTGGTGCCCAACTTGCGCTGGCTGACCGCGAGAGAGCGCACCACATCGTCGGTGACGACGCCGCCTGCGTTGCGGATCACGTGCGCTTCCCCGGGCCGTAGACCAAGCAGTTGCACCGGGTCGAGGCGCGCATCCATGCAGGCCACTACCGCGACGCGCAGGCTAGGTGGAGACGCCATCGCGCCCGGCCCGGTACCCGCGCGGAATGAGTTACGCTCCACCAATTCCTGTATCGCCGTCACGCTCGTCTCCCTCCGTTGCGCTGCGCACGGATCTTACGGTCAGGGTGATCAGCGGCTTGAACATGGTTACCGGGATCTCTGGTAACCCACCGTGCCTGCTGAATGCGGTCAATAGGTAGATTTCGGGTATGGACGAGAATAGGGCGCGGCGGATTGTTGACGCGCTGCGTGAGCGCGGTGTGGATGCACATCTGGTCAGGCCCGGACAATACGAGAGTGGAGTGCGGGTATCGCTGCCCGACGGGCGTGAGGCGCTCTGGGACACCGACGGCACGGCCAGCCTCGAAGCACAAGTGATGCGCGACGGTGTCCTCGTCGGCTTCGTTCCAGTGATCGACGGCTCGGAGAGCTTTGATGAGTCTCAGGTGGTTGACGCCATCGCCCGCACCGACTACGACCAGCCGATCGCGCGCCAGCTGCGCACCGCACCACCATCGCGTCCGGCACTGGCACCCGAGGGTGGCCTGTTCCGCCGCTTCCTCGATGGCTTCCGGTACCGGTAGCGGTGTCCGCCGGCGCAACTACGGTGCCTGCTGACCGGGCAGGTTGTCGTCGGCGCCGCATCCCGGCGGTTGCGCAGGAGACGGTAGGTAGCGGAACCGATGACTTTCCACCGCTGAGTCGGTCCTACCCGTATGACGCCGATCGCCTGGCTCGGGCCGGTGCCTCGCGGCATGCCTGCCTGCGAAGGCTGGCCGGGCACCCAGCGCAGGCGAGACCGCATGAACGCCAGGAGGAGAGCGCGATGACTCTGCCCACAATCGTTTCCCGTGAGCAGTGGCTTGCTGCCCGCAAGGAGCTGCTGGCCAAGGAGAAGGAGCTCACCCGTCACCGCGACCAGGTCAACGCCGAGCGCCGTCGCCTCCCTATGGTCGAGATCACCAAGGACTACGTCTTCGAGGGCACCAATGGCAAGGCCGCTCTCCTGGACCTGTTCGAGGGCCATCGCCAACTGCTCATCTACCACTTCATGTTCGACCCCGGCTGGGATGGCGGCTGTGATTCGTGCTCATTGCTGGTCGACAACATCGGCCACCTCAGCCATCTGCACGCTCGCGATACCTCGCTGGCGCTGGTTTCCCGGGCGCCGCTGGACAAGCTTGAGGCATATCAGCGCTGGATGGGTTGGACCACCATCCCCTGGTATTCCTCGTACGGCAGTGACTTCAACTACGACTTCCACGTCACACTGGATCCGGCGGTTGTGCCCGTCGAGTACAACTACCGGGATGCCGCAGAGCTCGACAAGGTAAACCCGGACTGGGCGGGATGGTCCGGTGAGATGCCTGGCATTAGCGCCTTCCTTCGCGAAGGCGACCGCATTTTCCACACCTACTCGTCCTATGCCCGCGGTGGTGATCTGCTCCTCGGTACCTACAACTGGCTTGATCTGACAGCCCTTGGTCGCCAGAAAGATTGGGAACAGCCCCCCGGTCGGGCCGATGGTCCGTTCATGAGCTGGGTGCGCCGCCACGACGAGTACGGCGGCTCGCGTAGCTAACCGCAGCGGGGCCTCGGCTAATCGAGGTCGATCTTGTCCCAGCGAAGGCAGCGCCAGCCGGTCGCGTGAGTCTCCAGCACCACCATCGCGGCGTTGGCCAGGTACCGCGGTTCGGCGAAGGCGCCGTCGATGTTGGTTGCCAGCGCAACGACCGCCAGCCGGATCGCGGCACCGTGGCTGACCAGCACGGCGGTTCCGCGACGATGCGCCGACCGGATCGCCGCGACGTCGGCAAGGTAGCGGTCGAGCACCTGCTTACCCGACTCTCCGCCGGGGCGTGCCGCTTCCAGGTCGCCGGAGTGCCAGGCGTGGTACAGCGCGTGCAAGCTGCGATGAGCCTCAGGTGTCTGGCATCCTTCAAGATCCCCGACGAACACCTCGTGGACGCCGTCGAGGGTCAGTGTGGCCAAGCCATGCCGGGCTGCGATCGGCTGAGCGCTTTGCTGAGCGCGCAACGCACGGCTGGCATAGACGGCAACCACCGGTTCGTCGGCCAGTCGTTGCGCCAGCTCGGCGGCTTGCCGATGACCCTCCTCGGTCAACGGCCGGCCTGGCGGCCGGGTATCCAAAATGCCTTTGGCATTAGCCGTGGTCTGCCCGTGGCGGACCAGCACCAGCCGTAGCGGGGCGGTCCTGGTATCGCCGCGATCCGAGCCAGTAGCCGGCACGGTTGGCTGCTGTTGGAGACCTGCGCGGTGGGGGTCGGCGGTACTGGAAGACATACCAATCCGGGTTACGCACTGCGCCCGGCGCGCACCGCGCTGAGCCACTCCTTCGCGGCAGCGAAACCAGCCGGGTCCGGACCAGGTCGGGGGGCACCGACACGAGGGTACGAACCAAGGAAGCGCACCCAGGTGCACCGTCGGCGTAGCTCGGCCAGCGTGTCGCCGACCGCGTCTTCGGCCACATGGCCCTCGCAGTCCAGGAAGAACTGGTATTCGCCTAACCGGGCCTTCATCGGCCGGGATTCGATCCGGGTGAGGTTGATTCCACGCAGGGCGAACTCAGCTAGTACCTCCAGCAGGGCGCCGGGCCGGTCTGCGGCAATCGCCACCAGGGAGGTGCGGTCGGTGCCGGTCGGCGGCGGCAACGTCCCAGGGCGGCGCAACAGCAGGAAGCGGGTCTGAGCGTCGTCCTTGTCGTGGACCCCGCTGGCCAGCTCGGCTAGCGGGTAATGCGCGAGTGCGACTGGTGCACACACCGCCGCGTCAGCCCGACCCTCCAGGACCGCGACGGCCGCTGCGGACGTGGAGTCGGTCAGCATGGTCGTAGCGGCCGGCAGGTGCCTGCCAAGCCAGCATCGCACCTGTGCCGCGGCGTGTGGATGGGTGGCCACAGTGCGCACGTCAGCCGCCCCGCTGTCGGGCCGGACCAGGACGCTGAACTGCACCGGCAGCACGGCTTCAGCCACCGCCAGCACCGGCTCGCCTTCGACCATCGCATCGAGGGTGGCCGGCACCGATCCCTCCACCGAATTCTCCACCGGCACACACGCCCCATCTACCTGGCGCGCCCGCAGCGCAGCGATTGCCGCGTGCACTGACACCGCCGAACGCAGCTCATCGCCCGGCACCAGCACGCGGGCGGCCTGCTCGGCGAACGTTCCCTCGGGACCCAGATACGCGGTGGCGGTCATACCAGGAGCCTACGAGGTCGGTGAAACGTCGAGGGGGGAGCTAACCATCAGGCGGCGACACACCGGGCACGAGACCGCGACACACCGGGCACCAGGGAGCGACACGCGGGGCAACCAGGGAGGGATCAGCTGCGGGATGCGCGGCGGCGTTCGGGGTTGGGCAGCAGGCCTAGCCGGACCAGTTCAGCTAGCGGGTCGATCAGCGACACCGATCCGAAGCAGGCGAACACCTCACGGACGTCGCGCGAAGTCTCCGCAGACAGCGCACCGGCTTCTCCGGCCAACGCCGACGCGTCGGTGCACCGTAGTGCGTCGTGGGCGCTGTCCCCAGCTACCGCATGAGCAGTGCCGACGAGCATATTGAGCAACCCGTGATGGGTCAGCCCGGTGGTGACGTCGTGATAGCGGACCGCATGGTGCAGCCCGGCAGTCGCCTTGAACGGCGCACCCGTGCTGGTTGTGATGGCCAGGAATTCGGCGACTTCATCGACGGTGGGGAACGACTCGACGGAACTGCCGCCGCACCGCAGCTTAGGCCAGCAGCCCGCCTCGGCGACCCGGCGCACGCCGGTCAACCACTCCGGCCGGCCACGGCGTGGCTCTACCACACGCACCACGTCATCCGGCACGAACTCGGTGAGCTGGACCAGCCAGGTGGAATCCACATCGGACGGTGCTGGTACCTCGATCATCCGCAGATCCAACAGCTTCGCGTTGTCCAGCGCGGTGGAGACGGCCTTGGGCAGGCCGCCTAAGCCCGTGTCGGCAACCAGTGACAACGCCACCGGCCGCACGGGGCGCGCCTTGCGCAATGCGCTGACCAGCGCGCTGAGCCGGGAGATCGGGCAGATCAGGAAACCGATCACACCAGCGTTCGGCGCACGGCGGGCAGCCAGGTGGGCCTTGACGGTATCGACCACGCTTGCTTTCGACGGCGGGAACAAAGCCGCGTCATCGACCAGGCGAGCCAGCAATAGTGGCACACCTGGAGGACTGGGAGGATGCAGATCCAGCACCGTCGACACCTGAGGCACCTTAGCTGGGCTCCCTCCGGGACAGGTCATGGCTACCAGTTTCTTCGACTTATTTCGGCGTTCTTGCCGAACTCGCTACTTTGATCGCGCCGCAAGCTGCCCTCGCACTTCACGGGTGACGCTGCGTTCGGCCACGAAAGACATCAACGGGATCGTGCCCGCCAGGGCGATGAGCACCATCCGCACCGGCCGCCACCGCACCGAGGTGCCCAGTACCGCAGTGGCGACCAGGTAGCCCATGTAGAGGAAGCCGTGTACGGGGCCACTCCACCACAGCCTCCGGTCATCGAAGCCGTAATGCAGTACCACGGAGGCGGTCAGCACGAGCAGCATCACGCCGGTGGCGTATGCCATGATCCGGTATCCGATCAGCTTGGTCGCGATCTGGTCGGTGCTATTGCCGGTCCTGTTCAGCGAGCCGGGCGAGGAAGGCGTTATATGCGGCGAGTTCATCGTCGGGTTCGTCCTCCGGGGTCAGTGAAGCGGCGGGACGCCGGGGGACCGGGGCGGTCAAGTCCGGTGCCGGAACAGGCTCATCCTCGGGTACCCGGGCGCTAGCCTCCCGTTCCAGCCACAAAAACCGGACCCAGGCCGCGACCAGTACGACGGCGAACAATGGCCACTGCAACGCGTACCCAAAGTTCTGCCAGCCGCCGGTGGGTGACTGAGCCCGATCCCACTGCCAGTGGCCCAGCCGGATGAACAGGCCACAACACAACACGACCAGTGCGTGCCCCACCCACCACCGCCGGGCCAGCACGAACCGCCACACGGGCCTACCATACGCGCGCGGCGGATTCGTCGAGCATCCTGTGGTCGTCACGGCTGGCCCATCGCGGCAGATAGCGTCGAGGGCGTGAATGCGCGTAGGGCCGGGTTGCGGGCCTGGTTAGGGCCGGGGCGTCCGGCGCAGCTGGACGTCGTCGCTGATCCAGGTCAACGCCGCGCCTTGGTCGTCGAGGTCGTCCTGGTACTGGCGGTGACGCTGGGACTGTCCGGATTACGCAGCTTGTTGGCGTTGGTGGACGCGCTGCTGGCGCCGGGTTCCCTGGCCCAGCAGTCGGTCGCGATCAACGCGCCGGTCCGCAAGGTGCCTTTGCTGGACTTGTTCTACCAGCTCACCGGCGTGATCCAGCTGCTGGCATGGGCTGGATTGGGCGGATACCTGTTGTGGCGCAGTGGAATTGGGCTGCGCTGTATCGGGCTGCCTCCCCGGCCCGCGACGCGGGACATTGGGCAGGGGGCGGGACTGGCGGCGTTGATCGGCGGCCCTGGGTTGGGGCTTTACCTGCTGGCCCGAGCTGCCGGTCTGAATCTCACCGTGCTGCCCTCGGCGTTGAATGACACGTGGTGGCGGATCCCGGTACTGATCGCCGCCGCGATGGCTAACGCGCTGGCCGAGGAAGTCCTCGTAGTGGGCTACCTGATCACCCGGTTACGCCAGCTCGGCACCGGCGAGGGTAGGGCCGTGCTGGCCAGTGCGGCACTGCGCGGCAGTTATCACCTCTACCAGGGTTTTGGCGGGTTCGTCGGCAACCTGGTGATGGGCCTGGTGTTCGCCCGGATCTGGCAGCGCACCTACCGCCTGTATCCCCTGATCACCGCCCATGCCCTGATCGATACCGTCGCCTTCGTCGGCTACGCCGTGCTCCACGGCCACGTCAGCTGGATACCGTGACCTGCCCGGGATTCCGAGATGAAGGCATATCGGGGTAGGCGACCGGGGATTAGCGCAGGGTGAGTTGCCGGCTGTGCAGTGCACGCAGGGCGCGGCGCTCAGGATCGGTGAGCGGGGTGGTCAGCGAGTCCAGAGCCTCGGCGAGGCGCTGGGCGAAAGACTCCGCGGCAGCTGTCCATTCGCGGGCATGCAGCTCGCGGTCCAGATCCCACACCGGCACCAGCAACCCATGAGCACGAAATGAGCCGGCGAAACGGGAACCTTCGCCTAGATCCAGCTCGTCCCGGGCGGCTAGCCGGGCCAGCGCGGCGACGAGCTGCTCCTCGGGTTCGTCCCGGACCCAGCGCAGGTGTGCTTTCTCGCCGGTATCGACCCAGTAAGCAACCTCAACTCCGGTGCCGATGACCGGCTCGGTCGGCATGATCGCCTCGTTGGCTCGCTGCAATGCGGCCGCCGCATCACCGGTAGGTTTTTCGTCCCCGGGCAGCCACCAGGCGAAGTCCGGGTACATGGTGATGTCAAGAACTGCATCGGCACGCAACAGATCCTGCAGCCTGACCTGCTCACCGTCGGTCTTGGTATCGACCACCGGGAGCACCGAGCCGGGACTGGCGCCAAGCGCCCAGCTCACTGCCCGGCCGAGGTCGCGGGACAGGTCCCCGGATCGGCTCAGCACCTGCATGGCGACCAGTGCCGTGCCGTCCTGCCGCACGACGGAGGCCGCCGCACCCGGTAGTAACGAGGCGAGCGTGACGTCCCGCTCGCCCGGCTGCGCCAGCGGTAGCGGCGCCGTCGCCGCAGGCACGAACTCGCGCAGCGCGATGAGCTGGCGCTCAGCTGCCAGCCCCTCGAACGGGCGGCTGACGATGACGTCCCGCGCGCCGCCGGGTTCACCATGGCAGGCTTTGTACCGCTTGCCAGAACCGCACGGGCAGGCCTGCCGGGGATTGATCTGGCCGTTGGCGGGTTGGCGCGTCTTCGTTTTCGTCACGGGCGGACGCTATCGCGTTCACTGGCAACCCGGCCAGCAGCGCCCGTGCTCGGGTGCCTTCTGTTTCCGGGTGCGCGAGCTCCAGGCACCCGCACCACCACCATGCGACGAGAGCTGGCTAGCGTGCCTGGGCTGAGCAATCGGGTTAGCCGCCGTACCACGACGATGGTGGTGACCGCGACAACGCCCGCCAGCAAGTCCGTTCCTACGTGCAGTAACACCCCGTCAGCGCGGGCCTGCACCCCCCCGCGCAAGTTCCACAGCAGGGTAATGCCGGTCATCAGCAGCCCGGCCGCCCACGCCGCCCACCACCCGCGCACCAGCGATGACGGGCGAGGCCGCCGGGTCGGGTCGGCGCCGAGTGCGGCGTGCTCCAGCTCGGCGAGCGCCGCCCCGGGCAGCACCAGGTTGACTCCTGGCACCAGCACGCCAGCGACGAGCTGCCAGCTGCGCCGAGCTCGAGTGACCGCGGCCGCCTGGGCTGCAGTAGCGCTGGCGTGCACCAGCCATCCCATGGCGACCGCGCCGGCGAGCAGCGAGGACAGCAGCGAGACGACTCCACCCGTGACGACCAGCGCGTCGCTGACATGCAGCGGCCCGGCGGGCACCGCATCGAAGCGGCTGTCCAGCAGCAATGTGTACCGCCAGGCTTCCGCTCCCGCGGTCACCAGCACGAGGAGCCCCGTCAATCCCAGCAGTGGTACCGCTACCGCCGCCAGACCCCGCATCTTTTCCGCAGCCACCGAGTCCCCCGGGGTTGCCGGGGGTGACAGAAGTGCCGTCTTCACCCTCCGAACAACGCTACGGAGTCCGCGCAAGGCGTTAGATGACTCGTGCTGGGACATTCGAGTCAGTGACCATGGGGCGGCCGGCGGCAGCCCAGGCACGCATGCCCCCGTTGACGTTGACCGCATCCCAGCCGGCCTGCTGAAGATAGGCAGTGACCCGGGCTGAGCGAGCCCCGGAACGGCATATCACGTGCACCGGGCGGTCGGGTACGGCGGTGGCGATCTCATCGAGCCGAGCCACCACCTGCCCGATCGGAACGTGCACGGCTGCCGGCGCGTGCCCGGCCGCCCACTCGTCGTCTTCCCGAACGTCTAGCAGCACGGCGCCTTCCGGGACGTCTGAGACCACGCAGGCGGGCACAGGGGAGCCCAAAGGGGAGCTCATAGCCGCCAATCGTGCCACAGCTGGCCTTGCCTGTGGGGTGGCTCAGACCGTGGGGTGAATCATTCGGTGGATGTTCAGCCTGTGAGCTCCAAAACGGTGAGCGTGCCGGCCTGGACGTTGCTCACATACGCTTGGCGGCCGTTGGGCAACACCGCGATGCTGGTCGGCTGGATCCCGGTGGGGATGGTCGCAGTCACCTGGTTGGTCCGGACATCGATCACGGTCACTGTGTTGCTGCCCTCGTTGACCACGTAGGCGAACCGACCATCCGGGGCCCAGGCGATGTCTTGCGGGTTCTTCCCGACCGGGATGGTCGCCAGCACCTTGTTGGTGATGCCGTCGATCATCGACAGGGTGTTGGTGTCGTAGTTGGTGTTGGCGATCAGTGGCAGGTTGGGATGCACGGCGATGCTGTGCGGGCTCTTGCCGACCGGGATGGTGGCCAGTACCTCAAGGGTGGTGGCGTCGATCACCGTCACCACGTTCGACTCGTGGTTGGCCGTGTAAGCCAGCCTGCCGTCGCGGGAGAACGCAACCCAGTGCGGATTGGGTGCGACGGCGATCTGGGCGATCACCGCGTTGGTGTCGGTGGACACCACCGATACCGAAGCGGTGTCGTGGTTGGGGATGAACAGCCGCTTGCCATCGTGGCTGACTGCCGGCAGGTACGGGCGGGCGGGTTGCGGGATGGTCCCGATGACCGTGTTCGTCGCCGTGTCGAGCACATCCACCACGTGGATCGTCCGTGTGTCGTTGAAAATGGTGACGTAAAGCGTGCGGCCGTCCGGCGCGAAGGCGAGGAACTGGGGAGGCCCCGCGGCGATCGGGATGTTTGCGGTCACCTGGTTGACCGCGGTGTCCACCACGGTGACGACTTGGGCGTTGCGGTTGGCGATGTAGGCGTGGCGGCCATTGGGGGAGACCGCGACGAATCCCGGAGTCTTGCCAACCTGGATGGTGGGACCCAGCGCCGGTATCGCCACCTCCGGGCCGATATCCGCAGTGATTTGCGGCTGAGCTGGTTTTGCGGCTTCGGTTGGGGCGGCGGCCAGTACCCGGTTCACGGAGATCGACACCGCCAGGATGATCACTCCGGTGAGCACGCCGGTGGCGATCAGGACCGGCCGCCGGTGCGCATTGCGCGGGGAGGGTACGGCGGCGACCTCGGGAGGATGAGTGACGTTCGGCTCGAGCGCCGGCCGGACGTGCGGCACCGGCTGCGGGACAGCTGCCTGCGCCGTGGAACGCTCGGCGCCGGCACCGGTCAGTGCGCGCACCTCCATTTCAGCGTAACGGGCCTCGTCCGGCTGGTCTTTCGGGCTGAGCACGGTCGCGACATAGCCGAGCAGGAAGGCCAGTGGCACCGACACCAGCGCCGGGTTTTTCAGCGGGAAGATCGCGAAGTCGACATGGGGGAACATCGAGGTCTTCGTGCCCGACACCGCTGGCGACAGGATGATCAGCAATACACAGCTGATCAATCCGCCGTACATGCTCCACAGCACGCCGGTGGTGTTGAACCGCTTCCAGAACAGCGAGTACAGGATCGTCGGCAGGTTCGCCGACGCGGCCACCGCGAAGGCCAGCGCCACCAGGAAGGCCACGTTCTGGCCCAGCGCAGCGATGCCGCCAAGCACTGCAAGCACGCCGATCACGCATGCCGTGATGCGGGCTACCCGCACCTCACTGTCGGCGTCCAGGTTGCCCCGCTTGATCACGTTGGCGTAGACGTCATGCGCGAACGACGCCGACGCGGTAATGGTCAGACCGGCTACCACTGCGAGGATGGTGGCGAAAGCGACCGCCGAGATGAAGCCCAGGAAAAACTCCCCGCCGAGCTGGTAGGCCAGCAGGGGTGCCGCGGAGTTCTCTCCGCCTGGCATCGCCGCGATCCGCGCCGGGCCACCGTCCACCATGGCTGCGGCGGCGTAACCGATCACCAGAGAGAACAGGTAGAACACGCCGATCAACCAGATCGCCCACACCACCGTGCGGCGGGCCTCTTTGGCCGTGGGCACCGTGTAGAAGCGCATCAGAATGTGCGGCAGGCCTGCGGTACCCAGCACCAGGGCCAGCCCCAGCGAGACGAAGTCAATCTTGGTTGTGGTGCTCTTGCCATATTGCAGACCTGGGGCGAGCACGGCCTGCCCGTGCGATGAGTGCGCCACCGCTTCACCCAGCATGGCGGACAGGTTGAGCCCGAAAGCGCCCAGCGCCCAGGCGGTCAGCATGCCTGCGCCGACGAGGAGCAACGCGGCTTTGACGATCTGCACCCAGGTGGTGCCGCGCATCCCACCGACGAGCACATAGAAGATCATCAACAGGCCGACCACGGCGACCACCAGGGCCTGGGCTCCCCTGCCCTTGACGTTGAGCAGCAGCGCGACCAGACCACCGGCGCCGGCCATCTGAGCTAGCAGGTAGAACAACGAGACCACGAGCGTTGAGACAGCTGCCGCCGCCCTTACCGGTTGCCGACGCATCCGGAAGCTCAGTACGTCACCCATGGTGAACTTGCCGGTGTTACGCAGCAGCTCTGCGACCAGCAGCAGCGCCACCAACCAGGCGACCAGAAAGCCGATCGAGTAGAGGAAGCCGTCGTAGCCGAACACGGCGATGGCGCCGGCGATGCCCAGGAACGACGCTGCCGATAGGTAGTCGCCGGAGATGGCGACCCCGTTCTGCGGCCCAGTGAACGTCCGGCCCGCGGCGTAGTAGTCCGCGGCGGTGCGGGTGCGGCGCGATGCGCGGAACACGATGACCAGGGTCACCAGCACGAAGAACAGGAAGATGCCGCCGTTGACCAGTGGCTCGCCGACGGCTGTCTGGGCTAGCGCTGCGATCACCAGCTGCCCCCCTCGACGTGCTCGCGGATCCGGTTGCTGACCGGATCGAGGTAGCGATTGGCGAAACGCACGTAGATCGTCGTGATGGCGAAGGTGGAGACGAACTGCAGCAAGCCGAAGATCAGCCCGATGTTGACGTTGCCGACAACCTTGATCGCCATGAAGTGCGGCGCGAACGCCGCCAGCAGGACATACAGGAAGTACCAGACGAGGAAGAACGCGGTCATCGGAAAGACGAATCCGCGCAGCCTCGTGCGCAGCGTGGCGAACTCCGCGCTGGCGTGGGCGGCGGTCCAGGGATCCGATGCGCGCCCGCTGCTGGCAGTGCCGGCAGACTCGGCGGTGCTCATGCACACACCTCCCAGGCGATGGTCCGAACGCCGGCTCGGCCGGCGGCAGTCTGATTGCCGGCTCGGCCGGCGGTGGCCATGCTGATCATAATGATCATGCTCAATGCTCCGTGGGTCGCGAAGACCGCCGACACCCTAGTGGTGCGCCGGGTACCGCTGTGCACCGGAAGGGTGGCTCTCTGAAGCTGGTTACCGACGGTGACGACCTCCTCGCATCCGGGGCAGCGCAGCTGCGGTCAGCCCGGCGCGAGGTCCGGACTGGCCGAAGTCTCGATCCTCAGACAGTCCCAACCGGTCCGGCGCGTGCAGCCGCAGCAAGATGCGCGAGACGTCACCCGGAACTCGATCGCTGGTTCGGCGGCTCACCACCACCATGGTCAGGAAGGCCAGCGGCACCGTGAACACCGCCGGCTGCGCCAGCACCGCCTGCCATTCCGGAGGCAGGATGCCGGCTGCGGCGGGCAGCACGGCGGCAAACGCCAAACCGCCACCGAGCAAGATGCCGGCCGCCGCCCCAGTGTCGGTTAACCCACGCCACCAGATACCCAGCACGAGCAGCGGGCAGAACGTCGAGGCTGCCACCGCGAAAGCCAGCCCTACGCCCTGGGCAAGATCGAGCGACGAGACCGCCAACATGAAAGCCAGCGGGACCGACCAGGCCGCGATCGTGGCCGCGCGAAAGCCACGCAGCCGACCAGGCAGGACGTCAGTCGACAGCACTCCCGCGACGCTGACCACCAGCCCGGTGGCCGCAGAGATGAAGGCGGCGAATGCCCCGGCTGCGATCAGGCCGCCGAGCACCAGCGCGGGCCACTTGCCCAGCGCGGCTCCCGGCAGTTCCAGCAACGCGGCATCGGTGTTGCCGGCGGCCAGCAGTTCGGGGACGTAGAGCCGGGCGAGCCACCCGGACACGATCGGGAACAGGTAGAACGCCCCGAGCAGCGCGAGGACCAGCAGCGTGGTGCGGCGCGCCGCGGACCCGTCTGGATCGGTGTAGTAGCGGCCGAGGACGTGGGGAAGTCCCATGGTGCCCAGCAGCAGCGCCACGATGAGCGAGTAGGTGGCCAGCAGGGGATGCTTGCCGGCGCCCAGGGGGCGCAGCCAGGCACCGTAGTCGGCGGCGGCATCGGTGATCACCGGGATCCGCGTGCCGGCCTCGAAGTGCACCATGGTGCCTTTGGTCACCTTGTGCTCAGCGGGTGCCCAGCGTACTAGCCCGTTCGTCGGGTGGCCGTCCTGCGTGCCGATCACCTTGACTGTGGTCGGTTCGGTGACGTTGAGCACGATGTCGCGATCCGGCGTGATGTCCATGCCATGGGTGAAGGCCGGTGACGGGGCATTGAGGGAGCTGCGAGGTGGTTGCTGCTCCGCAGCGCGGTGGATCAGCAGCACGAACACCGGGACGGCAAGCGCGGTCAGTTTGATCCAGTACTGGAATGCCTGCACGATGGTGATCGAGTGCATCCATCCGGTGTAGATGTTGAACGTCACGATCACCATGACCACGGCGGCGCCGACCCATTTCGGTTGGTGCGTGACCTCATGCAGGGTCAACCCGGCCCCCTGCAACTGCGGGACCAGGTAGAGCCAGCCGACGATGATGACAAAAGTGGTGCAGATCCGGCGCAGCCGCGCCGAACCCAGCCGCACCTCAACGAAGTCGGGCAGCGTGTAGGCGCCTGACCGGCGCAGCGGCGCGGCCACGAACAGCAGTAACGTCACGTAACCTGCGGTGAACCCCACCGGGTACCACAGCGCGTCCACTCCACCTTTGAGCACCAGCCCCGCGACCCCGAGAAACGACGCCGCCGACAGGTACTGGCCGGAGATCGCCGCGGCGTTCCAGCGTGGGCCCAGCGTGCGCGCAGCATCCAAGAAATTCGAGGTTGACCGCATCTTGGCCCCGTAGAGCCCGGCGAGCATGGTCACCGCGGCGACTACGACCATCGCAGCGATGGTTACGTAGAAGGCAGCCTGCTGGGGCACCTGGCGCTCAGTTCTCGACCATCTCGGCGAAGTCCTGCTCGTTGCGCTCAGCGCCGCGGTTGTAGGACCACGCCACCGCGACGAAGAACGGGTAGACGGCCAAGCCGAGCAGCAGCCATGGCAGGCCCAGGCCCAGGATGGTGGTCGTACCGAGCGACGGCACCAGGAGGAACGCAACCGGGATGGCTCCGAGCACGACCACGGTCAGCAGCATCAGCCGCAACGACAGCATCAGCTGCACCCGTACCAGCTGGCGCACCAGCACCTCACCGACGCTGGTTTGGTCTTCCAACTCGGCCAGCGTGCGTACCACGCGGCGGCTGTTGCGCCGCTGGGCCAGGACGATCCGTTCCCGCTTGGCAGACTTGATCCGGCTGGCGAGTGGGTAGATGGTGCTGTCTTGCCCCGATTGTTGCTGGGCTGCCTGTTCCTTGGCGGCGGCCTCCTCGGCGGCCTTGACCAGCGCCGCCCAGGGATCACCGTCCGGACCGTTCGCGTCGTCGCTCATGCCCCCGAAGCTCATCTGGCGGACCTTAAGCCGTCACGCTCATCGAGACGTCCAGCCTTGTTTGGCTGCGCGCACCAGCCGGTCCTTGAGCTCGCGGGTGTGCCTGCGGCTGACCGGTAATTCGGTGGCATCATCGCCGTTGCCGACCCGGACGACGTAGCCCGACGCCGACATCCGCAGCTCGGTGACCAGCGGCAGGGCGACCAGAAAGGAGCGGTGGATGCGCACGAACCCGGCATCAGACCAGCGGTCCTCCAGCTGGGACAGCGGGATACGGACCAGGTGGCTGGTGCCTTCACCGGTATGCAGCCGCGCGTAGTCCCCGTGTGCCTCCACCCAGCGCACCGACGAGCGCGGCACCAGCTTGGTGGTACCGGCGAGTTCCACCGGGATGACTTCATCCTCGCTGGTCGGCTCCGGTCCTGGAGCAGCTGCGTCGCGCCGGGAGGCCACGATCCGCCGCATCGTGTTGGCCAGCCGGTCCCGGCTCACCGGTTTCATCAGGTAGTCAGCCGCGCCGATTTCGAACGCGTCCAGGGCGTTCTCGTCGTAGGCGGTGGCGAACACCACTGCCGGCGGGTTAGGGATCGTGGCCAGCACGCGGGCCAGCTCGAGACCGTCGAGACCGGGCATCCGGATGTCCAGGAACACCACATCGACCCGCGGCAGCGGGGTGCCGTTGGGACTGCGGCTATCGGGCCGCAGGATCGACAGCGCCTCGGTGGCGTTCGTGGCGGTCAGGATGGTGCCGATGCGCGGCTCGGCCTCCAAGACCTCTAGCAGCATGGCCAACGGACCCGGCTCGTCATCGACTGCAAGCACGACAAGCCCGGGGTTGTCGTCGTTGCCGCTCATTGATCGCCTCTCAGCCGACCTGCCCCCCTAAGAAACTGCGATGGACTATCAATCCTGCACATGGCCAGTATTGCTGTCCACGGTTGGTACGTTGTCCGTGCTTGACCTTACTGTTACCGACTTGAACAACAGCACACCGGCGCATCAACGGATGCTGCTAGAGGCCGAAGCGGGACCAGGCGGCTCGGTGCTCGAGCGCTTCCAGCACTGCGAGCGCCGATTCCGGGACGCTGCGGTTGCTCAGCGCGGCCGCAGCGGGAACGAGACCCAGCCGAGCCAGCAGCGGCCGGCGTTGCTCCACGGTGACGATTTCCGCGCCGGGGTAACGCTTACTGATCTCCCCGCGCATCGTGCCCAACCGGTCTACCAGGCCCAGTTCGACGGCCCTGCGCCCGGTCCATACCTCGCCGGTGAACAGGTCTTGCTGGTCGGTTGCCAGCACCTTGCCCCGGCGGGAGCAGACCCATTCCCGGAACATCATGTGCAGCTCGGCTTGCATTCCGTGCAGCCAGACCACGTCTTCTTCCTGCTCAGGCAGAAACGGGTCCAGGCGGGCTTTGTTGGCGCCCGCGGTGTAAAGCCTGCGCTCGACCCCGAAACGCTCCAACAAACCGTGCAGCCCGAATCCGCGGCTGACCACTCCGATGGATCCGACCAGCGACGTCGGGTGGGCGACTATCTCGTCCGCGGCGCAGGCCACCCAGTAACCACCGGATGCGGCGATGTCTTCACAAAACGCCAGCACCGGCACGCGCTTGTCGTCGGCGAGGCCGCGGATCCGATCCGCCAGCAGCGCTGACTGGGTAGGCGACCCACCCGGTGAATTGATCGACAGCGCCACCGCCCGCAGCCGCTCGTAACCGAAGGCGCGCGTCAACACCGAGTCGAAGGAGGCCAGATTGATCACTCCCCGGCCTAGCGACGCCGGCGCCGGTGTGATCAGGCCGTGCAGTTTTATCGCGGCCACCACCGGGCCGCTCTCCCGCTGGTTGCCAGGCAACGGCAACCGCGAGGCCAGGTCCTTGACGTCCATTCGGCTAAGCCTACGGAGCATGGCTGCCGGCTTGTTTCATTTGGGGCTACGCGCTGACCGGCGGTTGGGTACGCGATGGGCTTGGCGTCGGCGGGGCGATGGCGCGCACCCCGCGGCTGAACTTCGGCACCTTCATACTGACCTTGGTGCCCGCGCCTGGCGCCGTCTCGACGACCAGCCCGCACTCGTCGCCGAAGGCACCGCGCAGCCGGTCGTGCACGTTGCCCAAACCGACATGGGCGCCGGTGACATGGGAGTCGGTCATCTCGTCGCGCAGCCGGTCCGGGTCCATCCCGATACCGTCGTCCTCGACACTGATCACGCAATCGGCTCCGGAGTCCTCGGCTATCACCGACACGGTGCCGCCACCGGGTTTGCCGGCCAGCCCGTGCCGGACGGCGTTTTCCACCAGCGGCTGCAGCGCCAGAAATGGCAGCACCACAGGAAGTACCTCAGGGGCGATCTGCAGCTTGACCTGTAGTCGTTCCCCGAACCGGGCCTTCTCCAGGATCAGGTACCGGTCGATGTTGTTGAGTTCCTCGGCCAGCGTGGTGAACTCCCCGGTGGAGCGGAAGGAGTACCGGGTGAACTCGGCGAACTCCATGAGCAGTTCGCGGGCTTCTTCGGGGTCGGTGCGCACGAACGACGAGATCGTGGTCAGCGCGTTGTAGATGAAGTGCGGCGAGATCTGCGCGCGCAGCGCCCGTACCTCGGCATGAGCGAGCCGGGATCGGGACTCGTCGAGCTCGGCCAGCTCCAGCTGGCTGGATACGTAGCGGGCGACTTCAGCGGTGGCCCGCATCACGCCCGCCGCGGCGGGCCGCTCGCTGACCACGCCGAAGGTCCCGACAATGCTTCCGTCGACCTCCAGCGGCGAGACGATCACCGCGCGAATCGGGCAGTCGGCCCGGCCGCAGTCCATCTCGCGCTGGCTACGCACCTGCTGGCGGCCTGTGCTCAGCGCCTCCAGGGCGGCTTCGGCAACCCATTCGGCGTGGTGCTGTCCCTCCCCGTCCCAGGCCAGCATCACGCTTTCATCATTGGTCAGCGCAACGGCCGTGCAGTTCAACAGGGCACGCAGGTGCGGCGCCGCCGCGGTCGCCGAGGACGCCTGCAACCCGTCGCGCAGCGGCGGCGAGGCCCGTGCCATGGTGATCAGCGCGTTGTAGGTGGCCCGGTCGGCATCGGTGCCGAACTCCCGCCGACTGCGCACCCAGTGCAGCAGTCCGGCAGCGAGCACCATGGCGATAATCAGGGCGAGTGCTGCCACCACCCCGGGGTTGTGGAGCAGATTCACCACGCCATCGTCGCGTTCCCGCTGCCGGCTGACAACGTTGCCTCGCCGCAACGCGCCCGATCGCCAACGGCCTCACCGGTGCTCGGTCCCCTGGGGTGCAGCACAGACTGCGCGGCTTTCAGTGCGGCACCGGGCTGGAGATTCGCGAGATGCTCTGCGATACCCGGGGCCAATCCACCCCGCCGATGATCCAGCGTGCCGCCATATCTGCCGGGTATCCGGCCTGAATCCATCGGGCGGCCACGACCATGGGGTGATCGCGGCTGGCATCCACCACGTCATGGAGCATCACCGCCAGCCGCAACACTTCGGGGTTGCGGGTGACATGGCCGATCAGCCGGCGGCTCCTGCTGCGGGGCGCGGGGTCGATCGAATTGACTGGACTGATCGGGAACAGCCGAAGGCCACGCTCGGCAAGGAGGTCTGTGGTCTGGCGTTCTGGAACCGGCTGCTCAGTCGGCACTCCGGAGCAGATCCATTCCACCGGGCGACCCAGCGCCGTGTCGTCGGCGGACCGCAGCTCGATCGTCCACGTTGTACCCACCGAGCAGCACCATGATGCGGTGAATATCTCGGTGTCGGGAGTCACTCCTTGATCTATGGCGGTTCTTCGCCGAGAGGGGGAGCCCACGGAGTGACGTAGTGACGGGGGCCGAACCACGAAGCTAGCGAACTCCGGATGAGGCCGATGCGCGACCGCAGCTGGGGTGAATTTATTGACCTTCACCCTCATGGCGCAACTGGTGGAAATCAGCGAAGCAGCCGTGACAGCCTGCGGTCAGCCAGCGGTTTTCCACCGGTTTGGCAGGTCGGGCAGTACTGGAAAGAGCGGTCCGCAAAAGACACTTCTCGGACCGTGTCGCCACAGACGGGGCACGGCAGACCAGCGCGGGCGTGCACGGCCAGGCCGGCCCGCTTCTCCGCCTTTAGCCGGGCGGCGTCCTGGCCGACACAGCGGGCTATCGCCTCGCGCAGCACTCGCTGTAGGGCCTCATGCAGCCGGTTGAGGGCGTCGTCGGGCAGCCGTCCGGCAATGGCGTAGGGCGACAGCGCAGCGGCGTGCAAGATCTCGTCGGAGTAGGCGTTGCCGATCCCGGCGATCAGGGTCTGGTCGGTCAGCACTGTCTTGAGCCGCTCGGAGCGCCCGCGCAGCAACTCGCCGAGCTGTTCGCGGGTCAGCTCCAGAGCATCCGGACCGAGCCGGAGGATACCCGGTGACGCGGCCACGCCGGCCGCGTCGGCCACTACGTACACCGCGAGCCGCTTCTGAGTGCCTGCCTCGGTGAGGTCAAAACCTGTTCCGCCACTGAGATGGACCCGCAGCGCGATGGGTCCCTTGCCGGGACGTGGTGGGGCCGGGGCCAGCGAGTCCGACCACCGTAGCCACCCCGCACGCGCCAGATGGATGACCAGCGCCGGCCCATCGGTGTGCAACGCGAGGAACTTGCCGTGCCGGGTGGCCCCGGTCACCACTTGCTCGTGCAGGGCGTGCACGGGTGGCTGCACGGTCTTGAGCACGGTGGGAGAGGTGACGTCGATGCGCGTCACTGCGGCGCCGACGGCATGCTCGCGCAGATGATGCGCCAGCGCTTCGACTTCGGGCAGCTCAGGCATGCCTCCAGTGTGCTCCTGCGCCCGCCGCTGTTGACCCCAGTTCAAACAGTCACAGGATGGGGCGGCCTATCTCACGCGGGTGAGCGGCCCGTGGGGTTCATTGGGATACCCCTTCGTCTCAAGATCATCAACGATCCGGTACATCTCGTCTCGGGCCGCCGCCATGCCCCGCACAATGCCTTCCCAGTACTCACCATCGGTGGCCGCAGTGATCACCCACGGCCGCTGCACCGCCCACAACATCGGCAGCAGCAGCAGTACCAGCAGTAGTAGGAGCACAAACCAGGGCGGAATGACCACGTTAGTCGGCGTCCAGAAGACCACGAACAGGATGAGCACCGCGAGGATGCCCAACATCGCGATGCCGGACACGTAGCCTGCGGCCAGGTCGTGCTCGAACTGGTCGGCCATCGCCGGGCGGGTCCAACTTATCCGGCGCTGGACCTCCCACAGGCGCCCATCGGGGTTCGACCGCACCCTCTGCGTCATGATCAGACCCTCCGTATCCTGCCGGAGACACCCGCACCGTGAATCTTGCGGGATACCCGTACCAGGATTTTGCGGCATGCCTCCTGATACACAGCGTAACGCGGGGCTGATTGGACGTGGGTGTCATGCTGGCTGGTGATGACGCAACTGCCCTCGTTCACCCGGCGCAAGGAGAACTTCCGCTGTCTGCATTGCGGAACCCCGGTCCGCGGCAGCGGTTACACCAACCACTGCCCACGATGCTTGTGGTCCCGCCACGTCGACGTCAACCCGGGCGACCGTGCTGCCGAGTGCGGCGCGGCGATGGAACCTGTCGGGGCGCTATGGGAGGGCGGGGAGATCGTCGTGGTGCAGCAGTGCCTCGACTGCGGGCATATCCGGCGCAACCGTGCTGCTGCCAACGACGACCGGGATGCACTGCTCGCGCTGTTCGGTCGCCCCGTGCCTGACCCGTAAGCAGAGACGAGTCGCGGTTGGCCTCTCACCAGCGGTGCGCGGCGCGGCGACGCTGGGTAGGCCGCGTGGCATAGGCCCGAGGGGCGGTACGGTGCTGCGCTCCGGCTGGCCGCCGAACCCGCTTGCCGGTGCCGAGCAGTCCAAGCGCCACCAGCACTCCGGCCGTGGAAACCAGGGCGGCGATCATCGCGTTGGTGTTGATCCCTGTTGCAGCGCGCACAGGGGTGACGTTGGCGACCTGGTTAACGGCCTGGGTGGGGCCAGCGGGCGTGGTATTTGCGACCGGTGCTGGCGGTGCCGGAAGTTTGGTGTAGTCCACCAGCCCGGTGCGCTCGAGGGCTTCCATGTGCCGGTTGACCAGAACCGCGGCGTTTGCGGCGAACGACCGGATCAGCTCGTTGCGGGTGCCGGCTCGCACTGCCGTGATGGCCGGCAGTACTTCGCCCTCGGTGACCCGGAGGTGCTGGGCGAACATGCGGTCGTACTTCGAGCCGGACTGCGCGGATAGTTGCGTCATCCAGCCCTGCTGCTGCGCGGTGGGCTGGTTGGGCAGCGCCACCCCGAGCTTGCCGGCCACCGAGCGCACCTGATTGTCCAGGTCGCCGTAGTCGGCCGAGATTTTCTTGGCGACGGTGCGTACTTGGGTATTGCTGCCTTGCGTCTGGGCCTGCCGCCCACTCGATCCTCCGCACAGTCCAGCTTGGCGGATCATGACCAGGAGATCACGATCCGCGGGCCCCAGGGGACCCCACCGTGTCGGCATCCAATTCGCGTCCTGGACGGTCGCTTGGCCCGCTTGACCTGCTTGCCTGGCGGTCTGATCGCGCGAAGCGATAGCGATCGGGTATTGCGACGTCCCCCAATACTGGAATACGACCACGGTCAGCGCGGCGATCACCGCCAGGGTGACAGCCCATCGGACAAATCTTGGTACCGGGGGGCGCACAGCAGAAACCTCTCTCCGCAAGGCGTCAGCCAGTTGTTGGGGTTTAGACGAAATCGAACTGTTCGGTGTGGATTCGCGGCTCCGGAATCTCTAACCCGTCGAGCACGGTCAGCACGTCGTTGACCATCGCGGGCGGGCCGCAGAGGTAGTAATCGAGCTGGTTACGCCGGAACTTGCCGGGTAGCAGCTCGGTGAGCAGGCCCTCGTCGATCGAACCGGATGGGCCGGTCCAGCTGGGCGGGGGTCTGCGGAGCACTTCGACGACGGTCAGGTCCAGCCGTTGTTGCAGCTGCCTGATTTCCCCGCGGAACAGCAGCTCGTCAATTGTCGAGGCGACCACCAGCAGCCGGTGCGGGCGACTATCGCGTCGATGCGCCAGCGTCCGCAGCATGCTCATCATCGGAGTGATGCCCACCCCGCCGGCGATCAACACCAGGCCGGTGGTGCGTTGCAGGTCCAGCGTGAAGGCGCCGTGCGGGCCGTCTATCCACACCGGGCTTCCCGGCCGCAACAGCCGCAGCTCACTGGTGAAGTCCCCGCTGTGCCGGATCGTGAACTCCGTCCACAGCCCCAGATGTGCGCTGGATGCGATGGTGAAGGGATGCTCCTGCGACCGCACCGACGGGTTCAGCCGCAGCCAGGCGAACTGGCCAGGGGCGAACTCGAGGCCCCGGCAGCCCCGCCGGGAAGGATGCCGCCGTGGCTGGAGCACCAGAGTGCTCACCGTGCTGGTTTCCGGCCGCACCTCGCGGACTATGTACTCCCGGCCGGCCCCGAACACCGGCATCCACAGCCACCGGTATCCCAGCACCACCAATACCCCCAGCGCCAGGACGATGAAAACGACCCGCATCGCGGTATCCCGGATGAGGTGGTTGAGCCACCAGATGTGCAGGGCACTGAGCACCAGCGCGGTGCCGGCCAGCGTCAGATGCACCCAGCGCCACACTTCGTAGCGATGCCGCAGCTTTTTGCGCAGCACCGTCAGTGCGATGAGTGCACCCATCGCCACGGTGGCGCCTACCGCCGCGCGAGCGCGATTAGGTGCGTGCACCACGTCAAACAGCGCCAGGTTGGCAGGTTTGGCCACTACCACCAAGACGATGTGCAAGCCGACGAGGAGGGTGGCTGCCATCCCGATGAAGCGGTGGATACCCAGCACGCCGTCGATGCCGAGAGTCCGCGTCAGCGAGCGCACCCGCGACGGCAGCACTACCGCGCAGACCAGCATCGAGGTGGCCAGCAACCCTATCCCGACGGACAGCGCAGACAGCAGGGACGAGCCGTCACCGGCTGCCGGGGTTTGCCCGGCGCGGGGGCCGTGGAGCACGGGTGCCAGCAGCGCAGGGCCGAGCAGCACGGCAAGGAAGGCCGTGGCCCACAGCGTTCGTTCCAGCTGGCGTCGCACGCCACGAAAGGTATGGAGAACTGGGTACCCCGCTGGCGCAACCTGAGAGCGTTACCGGCTCGGGGTCGCCCACCCGGCTCTGTGGCGCGACGAGCGACCGCTGATTGCGCCTATCGGCCAGATCGGTTACTCCATCTGCCGGACAGCGCACTCAACGTTAACCGGTAACCCGATGGATCCGACCAGTCAGCTTGCCGGTCATCGATTGCTTACCGCCGCACAGCTACTCTTTGCGCCGATGCAAATTGATCAACGATCAACAGTGTTGCGGCATCCAGTTCTGTTGATGGTCCCTGTGCGCCAGACAACGAGCCGGGTGTTGCAGGCGTTACGGTCGACCGGTTTCGAGACCCGGATTCTGGACGCCGTTCCGGACGTGCTGGACGCGGCCCGGGCGCACAACCTGGCCGCGCTCGTGCTGGAGGTCGGCCTGGTCGGCTCGGATCCCCGGTGCTTCCTCGACGAGCTGCGCCGGGTCGCTCCCCAGCTGCCGGTCATCGCGCTGACCTCGCGGGAACAGCGCGAACAGACCGTGTCATTGCTGCGCGGCACTCTGGACGACTACCTGACCACCCCGTTTCCGGTGGAAGAGCTGGTCAGCCGGTTGCGCCTGCGGGTCTCTGATCAGATGGCCGTTGATCGCACCGTGCTGCGTGCCGGCCTGGTCACCGTGGACACCGCGCTGGGCTTGGTCAGCGTCGCCGGCCGGTTGGTGACCCTGTCACCGACCGAATACGCCCTGCTGGTTGCTCTGGCTAGCCGGCCGGGCGAGCCGGTGTCACAGGAGCGACTCACGACGGAGGTCTGGGGTCAGCGGAAGTCTTCCAACCTGGTCGAGGTCTATATCGGATACCTGCGCCGCAAGCTCGGCCCTGATCGGATCCGCACCGTGCGCGGAGCCGGCTACGTCCTCGACGGTTAACTGGCGGCGGTTCGTGCGCCGACTAGTGGATCGGCAACACAGGCACCTGCGGACCCACACGGCGCGTAGCACTCCCGCGTAGTGACCTCGCCAGGAGCCGCTGCCGGAGCAGTGATCAATCCGCCGGCGAATGTGCTCGGGTCATTCTCGTCGCTGGCGCCCGAGATTGCCTACGTCCGGAGCGTGGCTGCATGGCGGCGGTGGGTGTTCCCAGGCAACTTTGAGGTCTGGTGCAGCTTGCTTGCACGTCGGGCGGCGATAAACAGGTCATGGAGAGCAGGGGCCGGCTGCTAGACGAACGCCAACGCGCCGCGACCCGGTGGTCGATCGGGCAGACCGCCACCGTCGATGTCGTGGTGCCGGTGACCGACGAGGAACGCGCGTTGTCCGGTTGCTTGCGCGTGCTGCGTCATTACTTGCGGGAACAGCTGCCCTGCGCGTGGACGATCACCGTCGTGGACGATGCCAGTACCGCCGGGGTGCGGCGGGTGGCAAGCGAGTTCGCCGGATCCGACCACCGGATACGAGTACTGCATCTCGACCGCAGGGGGCGGGGGCACGCCCTGCGCACCGGCTGGACCTACAGCGACGCCGACGTTGTCGTCTACCTCGACGTCTATCGGTGTACCAACATGGACGCGCTGCTGCCACTCATCGCACCGCTGATCAACGGTCATTCCGACATCGCGATCGGTTCCCGCCTTGCGCCCGGGGCGCGCGCCGGACATAGCGGCCGCCGTGAGGTGATCTCCCGGTGCTACAACCGGCTCATCCGGGTCACCCATGGTAAGCGGTTCTCCGATGCGCAGTGCCGGTTCAAAGCAGCCCGCACCGAGGTGATCCGACCGCTCCTGGCAGACCTGCGCGACGACGGATCCTTCGATACCGAGTTATTGCTGCTCGCCGAACACAACGGGTTGCGCATACACGAGGTGCCGGTTGACTGGGTGGACAACCTTGACGACCGGGGCCGGATGTGGTCCACGGTCCTGGCCGACGTCCCAGGATTGGTGCGGGTAGCCCGGGCCAAGGCCACTGGCGTGGCCCGGGTGAGGCGTCAGCCGCAGCCGTCGGCGCCGCGCCCCACCCACCCAGATGCGGTGCCTGCCGCGCAGGGTAGGGGGTTGCTGTGGCAGCTGGTCACATTCGGCCTGATCGGCGTGGCATCTACCGCGGTGACCGCCGCGCTCTACGCAGTGATGCGATCGTGGGTGCCGCCACTGGCGGCGAACCTGGCGGCGCTGGTGGCGGTGAACGTGCTCAACACTGAAGCCAACCGGCGGCTGACCTTCGCCGGGAGCGGCGACGCCCGGCGGGGCATGCACCTTCGGGGCCTGGCCATCTTCGGGCTCTACTACGCACTGACGTCGGGTGCCCTGCTGGTGTTGCAAGCTGTGGTCGCCCACCCTTCCCGCTGGCTAGAAGTTGCCGTGCTGCTCGCCGCGTCGGTGGTAGGTACTGCCGTTCGCTTCGTGCTGTTCCGCCGGTGGGTCTTCCCGTCGACCATTCCGCGCCCTCCTCGTCACGTGCCGTGAACTCGACGCCACCGACAACCCAAGATCTGGAAACGTCGCTGGCACCAGTTCACGACGCCCATTGCGCGGCTTTGCGAGGAGCACACTGGAGTCATGCGCCGTCTGTTGTTTGAGGCCGAGCATGACGCCTTCCGTGAGAGCGTGCGCGCCTTCTTGGCGAAGGAAGTGACGCCCCATCGGGAAACCTGGGAACACCAGGGCATTGTGCCTCGAGGGCTATTCACCACCGCAGGCACGGCTGGTTTCTTGGGGATGGCGATTCCTGAGGAGTTCGGCGGTGGCGGAGTATCTGATTTCCGATTCAATGCAGTACTCGGAGAGGAAATCATGCGTGCTGGCGCCGCCGGCGCGGGCCTGGGATTAACCCTGCACAACGATATCTGTCTGCCGTATTTCCTCGACCTGGCCAATGACGAACAGCGTCGCCGGTGGCTGCCCGGAATCGCCGCCGGGGAACTGATCACCGCGATCGCGATGTCCGAGCCGGGCACGGGTTCCGACCTGGCGGGCATGGCGACCACCGCGGTACGGCGCGCAGACCATTACCTCGTCAATGGTTCGAAGACGTTTGTCAGCAACGGGATCAACGCCGATTTGATCATCACCGCGGTGAAGACCGACCCGCGGGAACGTCATCACGGCATGAGCCTGCTCGTCGTCGAACGGGGGATGGACGGCTTCGAGCGCGGTCGTAACCTGGCCAAACTCGGTCAGCACGCCCAGGACACCGCTGAGCTGTTCTTTCGCGACGTCAAGGTGCCGGCAACCAACCTGCTCGGCGCGCCAGGGGATGGCTTTACGTACCTGGTGGACCGGCTGCCCCAGGAACGGCTGTCCATGGCGGTGGCCGGGGTGGCCGCCGCCCGGTTCGCGGTCGACGTGACGCTGTCCTATGTTAAGGACCGCATGGCCTTCGGCGTGCCGGTCGCGTCGTTCCAGAACACGAAGTTCCGGCTCGCCGAGATGGTCACCGAGATCGACATCGCGCAGACGTTCACCGACCGCTGCATCGAGGCGCTCAACGGTGGTGAGCTGACCGCTGCGGATGCCGCCAAGGCCAAGTGGTGGTGCACAGAGCTACAAGGCCGGGTCGTCGATACGTGCCTGCAGCTGCATGGCGGTTACGGCTACATGCTCGAATATCCCATCAGCCGGGCGTTCGTCGATGCCCGCGTCACCCGGATCTACGGCGGCACCACCGAGATCATGAAGGAAGTAATCAGCCGGTCACTCGGCCTGTAGGGCGCGTTACAGCCACCCATCCCTTGGGGTGAATACCGCGGTCGGATGGTACGTACCACTCCCGCCCAGCGATGTATTCAGTAAGCAGTTCAACTCCCCGACCTAGCACGGAGAGGCGGCCCACAATGACCAGTTACAACGGTGCAGCGGTTGCCCACGATATGTTCGCGTTGCTGCACGAGGCCGCGGCACCCGTGGTGACCCGGTGGAGCTACTGCGCCGACGATCCCTACGCGGTGACCATCGAAATCCAGACCCGCGGCGATCGATTCGTCGACTGGGTACTGGCGCGGGAACTACTGGTGGAAGGGCTGTCTGAGCCCGCCGGAATCGGCGACGTAAGGGTGCGCCCGGCCAGCATGGGCGAATGGGACGTGACCCTGATCGAAATCTGTTCGCCCGATGGGCACGCCATGCTCGAGGTCGACCGCGACCTGCTCCGGCAGTTTGTCCAAGCCACGATAGACCTCGTGCCGCTGGGCGGCGAGGGCATGGCTGTCGACATGGACGCCGAGATCGAAAAGCTCACCAGGAGCTGCCCGGACTAAAGCGAGAGCTGCACTCGCTTATGCGTCGAAGTCCGGTCAGGGTGCAGGTATGCTGGCAGGGTCGATCTTTCTGGTCAGCGGGGGTGCTGTCCAGGTGTCGAGGGCGTCAAGCAGGCGTGCCGGGTCAGTATCGGCAAGGATGAGGTCGCGGTGCTCGGCGCGCACGAACTCCTCGGTGACAGCATGGTCGAAAAACGCAAGCAGCGGGCGGTAATAGTCGGCCACATCCAGCAATCCACAGGGCTTACGCTGCAACCCGAGCTGCGACCAGGTCAGAACCTCAGTGAACTCCTCCAGGGTGCCGTAACCGCCGGGCAGGGCGACAAAACCGTTCGACAACTTCGCCATCAGGGCCTTGCGCTCGTGCATCGACGAAGTGATCCGCAGGTCAGAAAGCCCGAGGTGGACAACTTCCTGGGCAACTAGCTGGCGCGGGATGACACCGATGACCTCCCCGCCCGCGGCCAGTACTGCGTCGGCGACGACTCCCATGAGCCCCACGCTCGCCCCGCCGTACACCAGCCGCGTGCCACGAGCGGCAAGTTCAGCGCCGAGCGTTCGAGCTGCGGCGGCATACTCCGGCTGCGCCCCTGGACTCGCACCGCTGAACACGCAGATGCTCTGCACCAGAACGAGCCTACGAGAACGAGGATAACGATCTTGTTGGCTGCGGCGAGCCGTCCAGCAAATCCGGCGCGCTGGTGAGACGATCCAGCCAGGCAACGACGGTGCGACTAGCGCCGGCAGTGTGATGCCTCCCTAGGTTGGCGGCGCGTGGCCAACTCAGGGAGGCATCACACTGATCGCCAATCTCGCCACCGCATCTGGGATGCTCGTTGCGTGGAACAGCGCATCAGCCTGGTGACGCTCGGCGTGACCGATCTGTCCCGAGCCCGCTCGTTCTATGAGGCGCTCGGCTGGGCCGACGCCCGGCAGCCCGACGATGAAGTCTGCTTCTTCCAAGCCGGTGGGATGGTCTTCGGTCTTTGGACGGCGCTCGGCGGTCACGGCGCCCCGGGGATCGAGCTGGCGCACAATGTCCGCTCGCCGCAGGAGGTCGGCGCCGCCCTGGCCGAGGCCACACGGGCGGGTGGCACCATCGTGAGGGCCCCGGCCCGGGCGGACTGGGGCGGTACCACCGGGGCATTCGCCGATCTCGACGGCTACGTCTGGGAGATCGCGTACAACCCCGGCTGGACCCTCGACGAGGACGGCACGGTCCGGATCTAGCCACCTGCGGACAGCAGAGTCCCGAAGAGATGGTGGAGAAGTGGGGGGCGTGCTGGTTGCTGAGCAACGTGCGGGCGTCAGCCACCACGTGGTGCTGTCCGTCGTGGGTGTGGATCGCGTCGGCGGTAATGCTCACTTCGCGCCGATACCGGTCTCAGCGGCGCCCAGCCACGGTGAGCCCGCGCGCCCGAAGCACCCGGCGCTCCACTGGCGCGAATACCAGCAGCTCGATCGCCACGCCGACGACCAGGATCAACGCGATCGACGCGATCACCAGATCCATCGCGTTCAGTTCGCGCCCGATATTGAGCTGCTGGCCGAGCCCAATGCCCAGCGCGGGGGAGTACGCGATGAGCTCAGCCGCCATCAGCGAGCGCCACGAAAATGCCCAGCCCTGCTTGAGCCCAGCCAGATAACCCGGCAGTGCTGCCGGTAGCAGCACGTACCAGATCCGGCCGAGGACGGTCAGACCCAGTACCCGCCCCACCTTGTCCAACAACGGTGGCACCTGATCAAAGCCGGCGAGTAGCCCGTTGGCCACCGACGGCACGGCACCGAGCAACACCACCGCGTAGATGGCGGCGTCGGACAGGCCGAACCAGATGATCGCGGCCGGGACCCATGCGACCGACGGCAAGCTTTGCAGCCCACTGACAAAGGGCCCCAGTGCTGCCCGCAACCAGCGGCTTTGCCACATCGCCAGGCCGAGCCCGGTGCCCACCACCACCGACGCGGCAAACCCGAGCGCGCCGCGCGACACGCTGATCGAGATCGCCTCCCAGGCTCGACCGTCACGGACCGTCTCACCGAAGGTGCGCAACACATCCAGCGGGCTGGGCAACGCGTAACTCGGCTTGAATCCGGTGCTGTAGGCCAGCTGCCACAGCGCGAGAAACACCGCCACTGCGACAAGAGGGGGCAGTACCGACCGGACGAACACCCTTCCAGGACCGGGCCGTGGTGGCGGTGTAGGTGCCTCCAAGGCATCCAACCCGGCTTCGAAGGCACGGCGGTCGTCGGTCATAGTCGCCACAGTCGCCGGGGCGGTCGTTGGAACGTCATCGGGCATGGCGGCTGATCTCCGCGCGAAGATGCTGAGTGATCTCGGTGGCCAGCGCACTGACCCCTGGGGACTCGATCGCCCGCGGTTGGCTCAGCTCGACCTGCCACTCCCGGACGATCCGGCCTGGCCGGGAACTCATCAGCAGCACCCGCTGCCCCAGCCGGACTGCCTCGCGCACATTGTGGGTGACGAACACCACCGACAGCTGCTGTTCGGACCAGAGCCGGATCAGTTCCTCGTGCAGCGCGTCGCGGGTAATCGCATCGAGGGCGGCGAACGGCTCGTCCATCAGCAGCAGCCGGCTGTCCTGGGCCAGCGCCCGGGCCAGCGCCACCCGCTGACGCATCCCGCCAGACAATTCATGGACTCGCTTGCGGCCCTGACCCGCCAGATTCACCAGGCTGAGCAGCCGCTCGGCCTCAGCGCCACGATCGCGCAGGCTCACCCCCCGCGCCTTGAGTGCAAGCTCAACATTCCCGGCAGCGGTCAGCCACGGCAGCAACGCGGCCTCCTGGAACATCAGTGCTGGGCGGCCCACTGTGACCTCGATGCCGCCGGACGTAGGTGTGCCAAGGCCGGCGATCAGCGACAGCAGGGTGGATTTTCCGCACCCGGAGGCGCCCAGCAGGCAGACGAATTCGCCAGGCGCGACGTCCAGATCGATCCGGTCCAGCACAGGTGGCCGGTCAGCTTCGAAGACCTGCACGAGCTGCGTGATCCGGACGCTGGATACGCGTGCGGTCTGCCGCACGGGTGCGGAATTGACGATCGACGGTGCCATATCCCTAGTCCTTCCCGAGTCCGCTGGCCGACGCGGTCGGCAGGCCCCGTTGGGTGAGGATCCGGTTGAGGATCGACAGCTCGTAGATGCCGTGCAGGTCGACCTGTTTGGTGGTGACACCGGCGGCCACCGCGTTCGCGGCGTTGCGCTGCAGGGAAGTGGCGATCGGGTCATAGGTCACCGTCAAGTCCTGCCATGCCCGATCGGCCACGTCCGCCCGCAGCGGCTTGCCCGTCAGCGCATTGATGCCGTCATTGACGGCGGTTTTGGCTTCGGCGGGGTGCTGTGTCGCCCACTGCACCGTGTCGACGTGCCCCCGCAGCAATGCCTCGACCGTCTGCGGGTGCCGCTGCAAGAAGTCGGTGCGCACGATCAGGTGGGTGGTGACGAACTGCCCACCGGGCCACAGGTCGCGCTCGTTGACCAGCACCTTGCCCCCGGCTTCCAGCACCAACCGCGATGCCCAGGGCTCGGGCACCCAGGCCCCGGCGAGCTTGCCGGACCTGATCAGCTGCAGCGTGTCAGCGTTCTTGGTGGGCGCGATGGTGACGTCCCCGCCACCTTGCACGCTATTGCGCAGCCCCTGGCTACTTAGCCAGGCACGTAGCGCAACGTCCTGGGTGTTCCCCAGTTCTGGGCTGGCCACGGTGGTGCCGCGAAGGTCTGCCACCGTATTGATGCCCTGGCGCACCACCAGCTGGGCGCCACCGGAGGTGGCGCCGGCGATGATCCGGATGGCCTTGCCGTCGCTGCGGGCGAACGCGTTGATCGCCGGGCTCGGCCCGAGGTAGGCCGCGTCCAGGCTGCCTCCAAATAATGCCTCGACTGCGGCCGGACCGGCGTCGAAGATTTGCGTTTCCAGTTTCGTGGTGCCGAGTTCTTTGGCAAGAAAACCCCGGTTGACACCGATGATCGCCGCGGCATGGGTGACATTGGCGAAATAACCCAGGCGCAGCGTCGAGGCTGGACCGGGTGGTCCGGCGGCATTCGTTGCGCTGCCGCAGGCGGCGGCAAGCACAAGCGCACCGATCGCTATGAGCGTGGTGAGGACTCGTCTGAGAGTGGATGGGCGAGCGGGCATGACGGGCGCGTCCTTGCGGGAGAGAGCGCGAGACGTGACGTCGATGCGGTATGGATGCCGACGGTACGACCACGCGCTCGGCTGATGAAGGATTGGGCAGGTCAGGCCGGCATACAGATCATGCTCCGAGTGCGTCCGTAGTCGACGTGGCGGCGGGCCACCAGCTTGAACGACAACGCAGGCACGAAACTGACGCTACACGGACGAGTGATACTGCTCGGCAATTGCTCACATGCTGGACGCGCCTGAAGGGGTTCCACCACCCCGGCCTCGAGATAGCGGGCTGAACACCCCTTGCTTACCCGCTATGTCTTCGTGTCGGGAGAGAAGTCACAGGGGGTGAGTTGGGCGGGTACGCGGAGTGATCGAGAGGCGCCATGGCACCATGTCGCAGGTGTCCAGCACGCAGCCTCGTCACGGCCGGCATGCGAAGCCCGAAGCACCGCCTGCGGCTCCCTCAGGGCCCTCAGCGCCCTCGGTGCCACTGTCGCCGGTGGAATTCCCGCAGCTGGCTGATGCGTCGCTAGGTGAGCTGGTCAAGGAAGCGGCCAGGCACTTTTCCACCTTGTTCCGCTCCGAGGTGGAACTGGCCAAGGCGGAAGTGACCTCCGAGATCCGCAAGGGCGTCAAAGGGAGCGGTTTTTTCCTCATGGCGCTGGCGATTGTGCTGTTCAGCCTGTTCTTCCTGTTCATCACGGTGGCCGAGGTACTGGCCATCTGGTTGCCGCAATGGGCCGGATTCGGCATCGTGTTCGGGCTGATGCTGGCCGCCGCCGGGGCGTGTGCATTGCTGGGCTGGCGCCGGGTGCGCAGTATCCGGAAACCGGAACGCACGATCAGCACCGTCCGAGACACTGGTGCAGCACTGATCCACCCACGTGGCCAGCAATCCAGGGAGTGACCCGCCTCCCGGATCCCAGCTCTGTGCGTATTCCCGGACCGTGGACGCACCGTGAAGTATCGGCCAACGGGATCCGGCTGCATGTAGCGGAGATCGGCACGGGGCCTTTGGTCCTGCTGCTGCATGGGTTCCCGGAGTTCTGGTGGGCGTGGCGGCACCAACTCCCAGCACTTGCCGCTCTCGGGCGGCGTGCCGTAGCAGTAGATCTGCGCGGCTATGGCGATTCCGACAAGCCCCCACGGGGTTATGACCTGTGGACCTTGTCCGGGGATGTGGCCGGTTTGGTCCGGGCACTGGGGGAACGCCAGGCCGACCTGGTCGGGCACGACTGGGGTGGCGTACTGAGCTGGTGCACAGCCGCGCTGCACCCCCGGGTAGTGCGCTCGGTGACCGTCCTGGCCGCCGCGCATCCGCGCGCGATGGGCCAGGCGCTGATGCTCGATCCGGCGCAGCGCGCCGCAGCCCGCTACCTGGTGGAGTTCCAGGCGCCATGGTTGCCTGAGCGCCGCCTCACCCGCGACGGTGCGGTGCTGGTGGAGCAGATCCTGCGCGCTGGGGCCGGCCGGCAGTGGTGCTCGTCGAGCGAGTTCACTGAGGTGGCTCGGCGCTACCGGGAGGCTATGCGGATTCCGGCTGCCGCGCACTGCGCGCTGGAGTACTACCGGTGGGTCGGTCGCTCGCAGTTGCGCTTCGATGGGCGCCGGTTGTCCCGCGCGGTGGACCGGGCCATCCGGGTGCCGGTGTTGCAGGTGCAGGGCCTCGACGACCCGTACGTCCTGGCAGCCACCGCGCGGCGATCAGCAAGCTGGGCTGGCGCCGGCTACCGCTACGAGGTGCTGCCAGGTGTCGGGCACTTCGTGCAACAGGAAGCACCGCAGCGCACCACGGCGTTGCTCACCGAGTTCCTGACGGCCACGGGGTAGCCCGCCGCTGACGCGGGTACCCCGACGGACATGGTGAGCATCGGATATTTCCTGTCCTGTGAGGAGTTCGGTCCGCAGGAGCTTGTTCGGCAGGCTCGGCTAGCCCAAGCAGCTGGCTTCGAGCGGCTGTGGATCTCCGACCATTTCCATCCCTGGACCAGCGCGCAGGGCCACAGCCCGTTCGTGTGGTCGGTGATCGGCGCGCTGTCCGAGGCGGTAACGCTGCCGGTCACCACGGCGGTCACCTGCCCGACCGTGCGCATCCACCCGGCGATCATCGCCCAGGCCTCCGCGACGGCGGCGGTACAGCTGGGCGGGCGGTTTGTGCTGGGCGTGGGCAGCGGCGAGGCCCTCAACGAGCACATCCTCGGTGATGTGTGGCCCCCGGTCGGGGTGCGGCTGGCCATGCTCGAGGAAGCGATCCAAATCATCCGGCTGCTGCATCAGGGCGAGGAGGTGAGCTTCCACGGCGAGTTTTATGAGGTGTGTGACGCCCGTATCTACACATTGCCCGACGAGCCGGTGCCGATTTACGTCTCCGGGTTTGGTCCGCAGGCCACGAAGCTGGCCGGGCGGATTGGCGACGGCTACTGCACCGCCATGCCCGACGCTGAGCTCGTGCGTGTGTTCCGCGAAGCAGGTGAGCCGAAGCGGCCGGTCCAGGGCGGGATGAAGGTGTGCTGGGCCGAGACCGAGGAAGCCGGCGTGGAAACGGCACACCGGTTGTGGGCCAGCGAGCAGCTACCGGGCCAACTCGGTCAGATCCTGCCGCGGCCGCGCGACTTCGAGGCTGCTATCACCCTGGTGACTCGCGAAGCGCTGGCCGAGCACGTCCCCTGCGGCCCCGATCTGCAACGGCACGTGGAAGCCGTGCAGCGTTATGTCGATGCAGGGTTCGACGAGGTATACGTGCAGCAAATTGGGTCCCATCACGAGGAGTTCTTCCGCGCGTGGGCGGACAAGGTGCTCCCAGTGTTTCGATGAGCAGTAGTTGGCTCAGCGGGTCGGGCGAGCGCCGCTGTTGACGGCAATGACTTGCCCGGTGATCTGCCGGGCGGCCGCGCCGGCGCCCTTGTCTGCCGCGATCGAGCCAATGCTGATCACCGCGCCGCCAGAGACGAGCCGCTGCACGCCGCATGGGTCTTTGGTAATCAGTGAGGCAATGAGGGAGCATGATGAACAAAGCCAGCACGCGGGCCGAACTGCCGGCGCTGGCCGACCTCGATTGGCCTGTGTTAGAGGACCAGCTCAACAGCTGCGGTTACGCCATGATGTCGCCCTTGCTCTCGCCGGAGCAGTGTGCCCAGGTGGCGGAGATGTTCGACGACGACGCCCGGTTCCGCAGCACCGTCATCATGGCGCGGCATGCCTACGGTGAGGGCAGCTACCGCTACTTCGCCGATCCGCTGCCCCAGTTGGTGCAGACCCTGCGGGAAAGGTGCTACCCGCCCCTGGCGGCGATCGCGAACCGGTGGGCGCAGCGGCTGGGTGAGCGCAGCTTTCCCGAAACGCTCGACGGCATCCTCGTCGAGTGTGCGGCGCTGGGCCAGCACAAGCCGACGCCGCTGGTGCTGCGTTACGGCCCTGGTGGCTACAACTGCCTGCACCAGGACGTCTATGGTGATCTCACGTTCCCGCTGCAGCTGCTGGTCATGCTCAGCAAGCCCGATGTGGACTTCACCGGTGGGGAAAGCGTGTTCGTCGAGCAGCGGCCGCGCCAGCAGTCTCGGCCGATGGTGGTCCGGCCCGACCAGGGCCAGGCGGTGATCTTTCCGGTTCGCCACCGGCCCAGGCGCGGTTCCCGCCGTGATCACCGGGTGCAGGTGCGTCATGGTGTCAGCGCCGTGCACACCGGCGAGCGCTACGTGCTGGGCGTGATCTTTCACAACGCCCGGTGAGTCCCGGCTGGTTCTCTGCACAGCAGATGCACGAGAGTTTGCCTGTCCGTGGGCGTGCCGTGAACTCGACAGGATTGATCTGCGCAGGGTCTTGGGTTCAAGGGGAATGTCGGTAGCGTCGAGTTCACGACGTGTCCGGGAGTCCAGATCGCGCGGAGTTCAGAACTGAGCCGTACCGGATAGTCCGTGGCCAGCGGTTTGACAAGTCTGCCGACTATCGCGCGCTCAGCGAGGCAACAGTGACTGCCCCGCTGAGCGTGCTGGATGCGAGCAAGGCTCGCTAGGCGTCGCCGAGGGGGTTGAGCAGGGCGAGGTCATTGTTGAAGGCGAAGAGGAGCAAGTCGACCATGCGGAAGGTGCTGGGGTCGGGACCGAATTGCGGGCGCCAGTGGGGGTTGCGGACGATCGAGTAGGTGCTGATCTCCATGGCCCGGTGGAACACCTCGGCGACGATCCGCCCGCCGACCTGGCCCAACTTGCCGTGGTTGATCTCGGCTTCGCGCAGGATGTAGAACCACAGGGGAGTGCTGGCGACCAAGGCGTCCTGCTGTACCTGGTTGAGGCTATCCTCGGCGGTCAGGTTCGCGCCGCTGCCGTCACCATTCCCGTTGAGGATCTCGGCCGGGGTCAGCTGTTTGACACCGAAGAAGTCAGCCATCTGCTGCCCGGATGCGAGCTTGACCATGTTTGCCCGGGTGAGATTGCGGAAGGCCAGGTTGCGCTGGATGTCGTCTTGCGGCAGGTTCTGCTCGCGCCCGGCGAAGGTGCCTGCCGGCAGGTGATCCAGCGGGTTGACCAGCCGGGTATCGATCCGCTTGGCCTCGTTGGTCTCCTGGTCGGGGAGAACCACATCGGCGAAGTTGGGAATAACGCTGAAGTCGTGCAGCCGGCGCCAGTCCACGATCCAGTTGGTGGGCAGCCGGATTAACGTTCCAGAGTTGGGGTTGTCCAACTGCGCCGGGTCCGTGGGGGGTGCGAAGTTGCCGCTGGTCCCGGTGAAGGCGAACAGCTGGAGCAGGGTGGCGATTCCCAGCGGGCCGCCGGCGCGGAATACCCGGTTCCACTGGTAGGCGCCGCGAATCATGCTATGCCCGAGCCGGTAGGCCGCCACCGAGAACTCGATCGGCATGGTCCCGGTCGGACCGCCGGAGACCTCGAAGAACTTCCGGCCGTGGGTGAACACGTCGTCGACGATGTCGGGGTCGACGATGCGTGGCAGGTGGTCGTGGCGCAACATCCATTGGTAGTGCTGCACCACCTCACTGCGGGCGGCCTCGAACAGCACGAGGCTGGGCACCCCGCGGGTGGCGAGGGTGTCGACCACCCGGTTGTGGAAGTGGATGAACGCCAGGTGCGTTTGCGCGACCGCGAGATTCTCGTCATTGCGGGTATCGGGGATCAGGGCCGTTCGTTCTGCGGCCTTCGTCGCGCCGGTCCCGACTCGCGGCAGGTCGAACCCGTCACGGTTGACGTTGGTGCTCGCCGAGTGCGGTGGGTTGGGATTGGTTGCATCCGGAACGCCGGGGATGTTTGCCAGGCTCACCGCAGCAGTCGTTCCGGTCTTGAGTTTGATCCCGTCTGCTGCGTAAAAACGCTGGTCCTGTGCGTTGCCGGGGCCGCGGCCGTACACCGAGTCCAAATCCAGAGCCGGGGACCGGTTGTCGACCAGTTCGTCCACCGTGACGTCCTGGCCCAAGGCCACCGCAGTGGCGTCCAAGGTGAGGTCGTGGTCCACGAACTGACCAAGGTAAGTAAAGCCAGCCGGGATCCGGGGCTGCCTATTAGCAGAGGAATCGGCTTCATCGCCGGCGGCCGTCATGGCCCTGGCCAGTTCGTGATTCAACGCGGGATCGGTCGGCTCGCCCACTGGACCCAGGCGGGAAAACCGGAACATCCGCACCTCTGCGGCAGCCTCCGGCCAGATGCACCGTGGTTGTTGGGCTTCGTCAAGGGTCCACAGACCTTCACCCTCGACGTAGTAGCTGGTTTGGACATGTCGTTTCACGTTGGTCAAGTCCTGATCGTCCTGTAAATCGGGTGGCCTTGTGATCATGCGGCAATGTTGTTCGGTTGGTTGGTCTTGCGGTCATCGGTGTTGGCCGGTGGCGGGTCAATCCCTAGTTCGGCA